>Ga0209342_10001775_pt1 | contig 23897 bp, 23 predicted proteins | sample RifCSP16_2_FD_184023 | JGI IMG/M metagenome (GOLD analysis project Ga0209342, IMG submission 184023) | Soil microbial communities from Rifle, Colorado - Rifle CSP2_sed 16_2 (SPAdes) (version 2) | ecosystem: Environmental > Terrestrial > Deep subsurface > Rock core/Sediment | place: Rifle... | reverse complement strand
GATCTCTTTATCAATATGCACTTCAAGGTGGCGACGATTGTCCACCTGGGTTAATGAGTCGGTGTTTGCCAGCATGGCATTAACGTCTGCAAGAACATGGGCGTGGAAATGGTGTTCACTTATAAAGGAAAGCAGGTATAGCAATGAAATACTTGCAATGCTGACCAGGAATAATCTCATGATTTGCAGGGCATTCTGGATATTTACAAGTGTTTCAGCTGATTGATTTACAAACATCATTCCAATAAACATCAGGGTAATTAGAAAAACAAGAGCTGATATAAAACCCTTGCGTTTTCCCAACAGTGTAAACCCAAGGATGTATAGGAAAGGAATATATAACAAGTCACTGGAGGCTATTGTATCGCCCACCTGAACTAACCTATAAAAATCCATATAGGTTTTGGAAATTGAAAAGGTAAAGATGAGGCAGTATACAAGAACCTCAAAGATATCCAGTTTAATGCGATTTAAACGCAGCAGGATAAGAAGAAATACAATAACAGTGGACAAAAGTGGAACAGTGAACCGATCGGCAAGGCCTACTTCTCCAAATGTGTAGGATACCGCCCATAAGATCATCAGGAAAAACACAGCAGGGACAGTGCAAGCCATGTACACCTTACGTTTAATGGTCTGGATGGGAGCGTCATTATTGGCTTCCAGTTTTGTTCGCTTTTTGGTTTTTTTCACCTGTTGGTTTTTTTCCATCGTTTCAATACCCCTCATATGAATTCTTTAATACTTGGAGAGCCCTGTATGTTACCCATTTATTGGCTTGTTTTTTATGACCAAAGTCAACCCAAGTTTTTCCAGCGTAATCATATTCCAACGACCAGCGACCGTCTGCACCCTGTTTTTTGATAATGAATTTTATTGCATTTTGGAGACGAGGATCACTGCCAAAGCCAAGACGGATCAGCGCATCCACATTCTGCAAGAGATCTGTCACATAAAAAATGGGGAAACCAAATTTCCACCAATTGCGGCTGGGTTTGTCGTTCCAGCCAGAGGGGTAGTTCGCATCCAGCGGGTCGATACCCAAAAGGAATGACACCCCAGCCTGGATGGCTTCCTCAACAAGGGGGGTTCTTTCCTGCCCGGGCAACCTGCTGAAAGCCTGCATGATCTTGACTGCACCCCATGCGCAAGCCTGTTTATTGTTGGCACCACAAGCAAACAAGGGTCCGCATTTTCCAGCATAATAACGGAGAGGTTCTTGTTTTTCCCCCATGGGTGCAACCCCCTCACCAGTGACAGATCGAGCCATCCATTCAAAGGCTTTCACTAGGCGGGGATCGTTGAAACCAAGATCCAGCATGGCTGTACACATGTTACCCTGCAGGCAATCCGCTGTACCTGATGGTATTCCATTGGTAGAGAATTGCCCGTATTGCGCTAGGGCATGATCCAGCATGTAGCAGCATGCAATTGCAATGCGATCATCGAACTTTACAGAAGCGCCCAACTGGGCTAATAGGATCAGGGACCAGACTGTGCTGCTATACTTTGGGTTGTACCCGGGACCTGGTATTTCCCAGAACCCTTCCTTGTCCATGGCTTCCAAAACAACAGCAATCGGACCCTGTGCGTGTGCCACAATCTTTGCTTTATTCAGATCCGCATCATCGCAAGACAAATCCAGCAGATCTCGCATGGCCAGATATCGGACTCCAGGATCTTCGGGTTCCAATAACCAGCTTACAGAATCCCCTTTAAGTTGATCCTGCCAGGATGTGGTCATTCCCGGGGAATACCCCTCTCTTTAATCGAAATCAATGTCATAAGCGAATGATCCAACTATATAACAAACCACAGCCGATACAGAGGCTGATCACAAGGCAGATGACGCCGATGATCATCCCTGTTTTAAATCCCCCAACCTGGCGTTCGAGAACGGCGTCGGATGGATTTTGGGGATCATAATAAACCGCAACCTGTCCACCGACCGGATATTTTTGAAGTGTGGATTGGGCTGGAGCCGGGCTTCTTTGGGCAACCTGTGCTCCAAAACTCAACCGCTTTGCGGAAAATTGCTGTCCAGCCACCTGGTAGGTAAACTCGACATATGGATAGTAGTTAATGGTCTCATTATTATCATCGTCATGACTGATACTCTTTTTTACCTCTGCAGTGGTTATCGTACCTGGTACAGATGGCCAGTTCTGGCTGGCTTCTGCTTTCTGACGGGATTTGATATTTGAGATCACCAGGTAAAGACCAAGCCCGAGGGTAAGCAGGAAAAAGAATCCTCCACACAGACTTGCAAAAAGGACTGGACCAATATTTCCGTTCATGGCATCTCCTTGACTATGTCACTTCATTTGACGAATACGGACTTCAATAGCGGGTTCATCCTCCAATAGTTTAACCAGTTTATTGGTGGAGGATTGACCATAATGATAGGGGTAAAGAATACGGGGTTTAAAAAAACGAGCAGCCCGGGCAGCCATTTCAGGTGTCATGGTGTAGGGAAGATTCATTGGCAGAAAGGCGATATCGATATCATGAAGATCTGCCATTTCCGGGATATCTTCGGTATCCCCGGCAATGTAAAGACGGGTGCTGCCTATGGTCAGAACATAACCGTTTCCAACGCCAGGCGGGTGGAAGGGCTGCCCATTCTCACGCTTATGAACCATGTTATAGGCTGGAACTGCTTTGAAGCGAATGCTGCCTTCTTCATGGACATCCCCGTTCTTCATCACATGGCCGCCAGCTAACTGCTCCTGGCAAGCTGCCGTGTAAATGAAACGAGTCCCTGGTTTGCGGATATACTCAACAGCCTGCATATCCAGGTGATCACCATGCTCATGGGTTACAAGGATGATATCGGCTTTGGGAAGCAAGCTGTAGTCGGCCACCCTGGAAAATGGATCAACGTGTATGGTCTTCCCTGCAACTTCAAGGATCATGCTTCCATGCCCTATGAAGGTAATCTGCAATGAGCCGATTGATGTTTCAAAAATGTCTTTTTCAAATGCCTGGTCAACCGCCATTTTTCCTCCTTTCCAAAATCCCCTGACTTAATTTGTCAGGGGAAACCGGGGAACTCGTTCTGTCTAAATATTATTGAAGCACAATCCCCACTGATCTGCCACATCAGGTAAAAACACCTGATCCATAAGAAGCCATGATCTTTTCTATTACATTTATTTCGGCTGCAGAGATTTCAATAATCTCCATACCAATATTATAGTAGTTGGGTTCAATCGGGTCAGGGCGGGACCAGCGCACTATGACAGAGAAATTAATGCTGGATACTCCCAGGTTGGAATTCATCAAGTCCAGATGCAGCCGATATGTTTCCCCTTTTGAAAGGAGTGTCTGGGTATCCACCTGGAGCCCCTTGGTGTTGATCTCTGATAAAATTCCCAATTTTTCCAAGGAGCCTGCCTTGTTTACAGGCAAATAGTAGCTTATCTTGATCCTTTTCCTTGCCCGCCTTTCTGAATCCATCCGACCTCCTTGCTCCACATCACTGACCTGCTGGAGGTAAAAATAAACCTTCCAGGTTCAGGTTATGAACCTCGAATAAATCATTTTATTTAGTATAGCATATAAGGGTATTTCATCAAATATGGTGGAAGAAACCGTGATGAACGGTTTTTTTTTATTTTAATTTGGTATTTTCAGAGTGAGAGTTTATTTCTCCAACCAGATGGTAACCGGACCATCATTATGGATCTCCACCAGCATATGGGCTCCAAATTGACCATTTTGTGTGGGAACCCCGCGGGCTGCCAGTAATTCGACGAAACGATCAACAAGAGGACAGGCAGTATCAGGCAGGGCAGCTTTGGTAAAGGAAGGTCTGCGTCCCTTACTGGTATCAGCATAGAGGGTAAACTGGGAAACCACCAAAGCTTCACCGCCTGTATCCAGGATCGAGAGATTGGTCTTTCCTTCGTTATCTTCGAAAATACGCAAGTCGGCAATCTTGTTTGCAAGAAATTGAACATGTTCCTCGCCATCTTCATGCCCGACACCCAAAAGGATGAGCAACCCAGGGCCAATGGATGCTATGACATGGTCTTCAACACTTACTTTGGCATGGGACACCCGTTGTATAAGTGCTCTCATGATTTATTCCTGTTCATAAAAAAGAACCGGCAGCATCCCGAATGAATCGGATGGCTGCCGGAAGAAAACCTGTCATTCGGGCAGCTGGATGGCTGCCCGCACCTTTTCCATTGTCTTATCTGCCAGTACACGGGCACGCTTTGCACCATCATGGAGGATATCCCAGACGGCATCCGGATGGGCATCCAGTTGGCTGCGTTTTTGGCGGAAAGGTTCAAGGTTGGCGTTCAAGTTGGCAGCAAAGCGTTTCTTGCAATCGACACAACCGATGCCAGCCCGACGGCACTCGATGTTGATCATCTGAACTTCTTCTGCTGGCGAAAAGATCTTGTGCATGGAAAAGACATTGCAGACATCAGGATCACCGGGATCTTCGCGGCGTTTCCGCTGGGGATCAGTCACCATCTGGAGAACTCGTTTGGTGGTTTCCTCCGGAGTGGCTGCCAGTTCAATGTGGTTATCAAGGCTCTTGCTCATCTTGTTGACACCATCAATACCCAATACTTTGGGCACAATCGTGTTCTTCATCTGTGGTTCGACCAGGGCATTCGATTTGTAGCGAAAATTGAACGAGCGCACCACTTCCCGGGCAAATTCAATGTGAGGAGCCTGGTCGATGCCAACCGGAACCAGGTTGGTTTGGTAGAGAACGATATCAGCCGTCATCAACACCGGGTAGCCAACCAAACCGTAATTGACGTTCTTGGGGTTCTCGCGCACTTTTTCTTTGAAAGTCGGTAGATCAGTCAATTTACCCAGGGGGGTTACCATCGAGAGATAAGTATGCAGCTCGGTCACCTGGGGCACCTGCGATTGTATGAACACGATGGATTCTTCCGGGCGGATACCAGCTGCCAGCCAGTCGAGAGCCATGTCGTAGATATTCTGGCGCAGGTTGATGGTATCTTCCAATGTCGTCAGGGCATGGATATCAACGATGCAGTAGACACATTCATACTCATCCTGCAGGGTTACATAATTCTTAATAGCTCCAAGGTAATTGCCAAGATGCTGGCGCCCGGTTGGCCGGGCACCGGAAAATACGCGGCCTTTCTTTTTGGACATGGCTTGCCTCATTGGGAAATGAATTTTCCAACCAAACCCACCACCTCTCCAGGTTCGACGTGGCTCTTTGTTTCCAGCTTGGAAAAGAGCAGGCTGCCGTTCACCTCCACTTCAAAACAGCCACCATCGGAAGGCACCAGGTTAATGCTCTCGATCTCAGGCTCGAAATTATGCAGCAGTTCCTGCAGCAGGCCAACGGCCCGGTCGGTATAGTGTCAAACTGCACAGTAGGTGATTTTGATATTGAGCAACATTTCCTCTTCCTGGTAGGAGTGGGTTGGTTGAAAATTATAACATAGGGGATATTTATTTATTTTTGATTATCTCTTAAGGGGTCGTTTCTTAATCAACAATAATGCGTAAACATCCTGAAGATCCTGCCTGGTATGAACGGGAATGAATAACCAGCGCCCGTCGTGCAGTGAAGGCGTTTGATCAAACAGAATTTGAACAGACTCCCCGAAATCTGCTTGTTCGGCTTTTTCCACCTGTTCCCTACCAAGGACAATTTGAGCAATAAAATGATCCACCTTTGGGTAAAGTGAAACCAGAGACTTTCCGCTCTTTCGATACCACAGGTTCCAGCCGTACTTCCTGCCCCCATAATTCAATTCGGGTGACATCTGGTAGGATTCGGTAATGAAAACCAAAAGATTCTGCCAGAGCGGAAGACAAGCTCCGAGAACGGATTCCAAATCAGATTCCAGCGGTTGATATTCCTTATCAGCGAAAGCACTGATGCATTGAACGTCCTTATTTGATATTTTCATTAGATTCTCCAGCCAATTAATCACTGCATGAGGTAATCGAATATTACCCATCCTCTTTTTCAATGATAGGATAATGGATACAGGCTTATCGTACAATATCGTCAATTTCAAGTCAACCTGTTTTCCATCAGGCAGTTCATGAACTGCGTGATCAGACCTGGATTAAATTGGTCTATAATGCTCGTTGAAAACTTATTGCACCCTGGAGAATACATGTTCTTTCTTTCCATCATAACCGTTCTGATGTTCACCCTGCTGATGGCCAGCATTCTCAGACTACCCAACAAACCAGCACATTTCTTATTCCTGTACCTGGCATCTTACGCGGAGATCGCTTTCATCGCCCAACTGGCGCATTATTTTAAATTACTGAACAGCCAGGTTTTCTTCCTTGGGCTGCAAATTCTTTTACTGCTGGCTGCCGGCTGGCTGTGGGTTAAGCGCGGCAAACCCAGCCTGTTGGGTCCATGGGTTGATACGGGAGAGATCCTTCGTAAACAGAAATGGTCAACTTTCCTGACCAAATGGCCGGATCTGAGCCTGCTTATCGCAGGAGTTGTGGTCAGCTTGGGAATTGCCGCGGTGCTCAATTATGTAGTACCACCAAACAATAACGACAGCATCTCCACCCACATGTCAAGGGTTGGTTATTGGCTGCAGCACGGTTCATTCGATCCCTGGTCAACGCAGAAGAACAAGCAGCTTTTCTACCCGGTTAATGCCCAGGTACAGATGCTGTGGACAGTTTTATTTTCTGGTAGCGATCACTTCGTCGGTTTTATACAATGGAAGGCTCTGGTTGCTTCGATGGCGGCTGTTTTTGGGATATCACGCCTGCTGAAAGCATCCCGTCCGCAGGCAGCTTTTGCCGCGCTGGTTCTGGCAAGTCTGCCTGCCATCCTGCTGCAAAGTACCACGACCCAGAATAACCTGGTCACCAGCGCTCTATTTGTTATTTGTTTCTATTTCTTCTTCCTGGCTGTAAAGCAAAAGCAAACATCCCTATTCGTCCTCTCAGGAACAGCACTGGGAATCGGGCTGGCAACCAACCTGACCGTTTTATTTCTGCTGCCTGGGTTTGGTGCTGCCATTCTGCTAACATGGTTATTCTTCAAGCAGGTTTCTTTTCGATATTTACTTGCATTGGCAGGAGGATCGATAATCTCATTTCTTTTAATCGGTTCGACCATTTTCTTTATCAACTTCAAAACACTCCATAACCCTCTTGGACCGGAATCTGATATCGGGAACGCCACCCAGGGGCTCGAAAATCCAGTGGATTTCATGCTTTTGAACAGCACGCGGCTGGTGTACCAAGCGATGGACCCATCCGGACTTCCCGAGAGAGTGGAGCATGTCATTCTCCTTATCAAGGCCAAGATTGCCAGGCCTGTGTTTAATGCACTTGCGATACCGATCGAGTCCTCCTTTGGAACAGCGGAAGGGCATACTTTCAGCCTGGACAGCAATAATCCCCTGCAGGAAGATGTAGCCTGGTATGGACCGGTGGGTTTCCTGATCCTGTTCCCGGCAATACTTGTAGGATTGCTATGGGGAATCTGGAAGAAGGACTCCATCGCCATCAGCATCTTCCTGGTTGCCTCGGGATTCCTGTTAAGCGATGCCCTGCTGCGCCCGGGTTGGGATGCCTACCAGGGGCGATATTTCATGCCCATCGCCATTGTTGCGGCTCCGCTGCTGGTTGTGTGGCTGGTGCCTGGGTGGCGGAGATGGTTTTTCGGTCTATTGCTGGTGTTTCTTGCGATGACCGTTATGTACCGAACCACCTTCACCAATCCTGCCAAACCACTGAGGGATTTGGGCAGCGCTTACCCTGCCAATCCAAACCTGCCATTGATATGGGACCTGGATCGCATTGGGAAGATAAGCATTCAATCCGGGGGGAGTGAAGCGGTCTGCCGCATGGTGGACGAGATGGTTCCGGATGATACCGTGATGGGGATAGCCACCCAGCTGAGCTACTACAGGGAATACTGTTTCTTCGGGGAACATTTCATCCGGGAACTTGTTCCGGTCTGGCCGGCAGTAAGGGTGACAGATACGAAATGGCTGGTAGAGGAGCAAAAGGTGGAGTACCTGCTGGTGGCAGGTGATGACGACTATCCGGGTAGTTTACCAGGTGGGTTCAAGGAAACAGCAGAAAGCGGAGAGTGGACCCTATATCATTGGGAAGGGGAATGAGTTTTTAATCATTTCATTGGTTGATGGGGATAACCTTCCGATATTCCTTTCGATTATAATAATCGGGTATCTCATTTAGGATTCGGATAATCCTTCCGATAAGGTTTAAGAAAACTTGAATACCCTATCAGTCATTGTTCCAATTTATAACGAAGAAGAAACCCTGTCCAAATATCTTGAACAGTGGATTGCATATTGCAAAAAGCAGGGCTGGCAGTTCATTCTTGTGGACGACGGATCCACAGATGGTACGCAAAAACTCTTAACTGATCAAACCGATCAAAAAAACCTGACCATCATCCACCATAAGATCAACAAAGGTTACGGGGCTGCCATCAAAGCCGGCATTCGGGCAACCAATTCAGAGTACGTCGTTACCATTGATGGAGATGGTCAACATTCCCTGGATTCAGTGGTCGACCTCCTGCGCGTCATCCAGGAAACGGATGCAGACCTTGTGATCGGTACAAGGGTAAATATAAATAAAATATCGGTGAGAGAGATTGGGAAAAGCATTATCAAATGGATCTCGCGGATCATGATCCCAAACCACATCAGTGATCTGAATTCTGGGATGAAGATCTACAAAACAGAATTGGCAAGGAAATACATGATAGCCTGCCCCAATACGATGGCATTCAGCGACATAATTTCCCTGACTTTCCTGCACAACCACTGCCTGGTGATGGAAGCCCCCATCACTGTAATGCCCCGTAAGGGCGGCAGGAGCACGATCAGTTATAAAACAGCAATTGACACGGTCATAGAAATCGTCAATATTGTCATGTTCTTCAATCCGCTACGGATATTCTTTCCAATATCCGCAATTTCCATCCTAGCCGGGTTAGCGTGGGGTATTCCGCTGATCATCCAAGGAAGAGGATTAAGTGTGGGTTCACTAGGTTCGCTTTTGTTGGGGATCATTTCCATTTTTTTTGGATTAATTTCCGAACAGCTCTCACAAATCAGACAATTACAGGTTGAGTTTCTGGAAGAGAAATCAACAGGAAAATAAACAAGAATCTATGACTCTTAAATAAAATACCATCCAATTATGAAAAACATCATCAGCCCCCTCGAAACCTTGATAAGTGGATCATTATTTCTCTTTGTTCTTCCATTTGATCAACACTATGGCGAAAACTTAATATTTTTAAGCCTCCTTCAAATTGCATGGCTGATCACGACATTCGTAATCATCCTGGTTATAGTATTTTCCAGAAATCTGGCAAAGGGAAGTAATATGTTTGGAAATTATTCTTTCTCAGTCGATCTGACATTATGATGAACATAACTTTGACCCCCATCGGCATAGTCCATAACGAATTGAATATTCCGCACCAGGGAAATTGGGAGGAGGCGGTTTCAACCATCGAATTGGTGGCACCTTTCACAGCGGAATCCATCCAGGGGTTGGAAACCTTCTCGCACGTGGAGATCCTTTTCTTCTTTGACCGAGTTAAGGAAGACAGGATCCAGATTGGATCAGGGCACCCGCGCAAAAACCCAGATTGGCCGCAGGTGGGCATCTTTTCTCAACGGGGATACACGCGCCCCAACCGGTTAGGTGCCACCATCGTGCGAATCTTATCCGTGAACGGCTGCATGCTGACGGTGCAGGGTCTGGATGCCCTCAACGGCACCCCGGTAATCGACATCAAGCCGGTCATGCGGGAGTTCCTGCCTCCAGATGAGGATATCCGCCAACCCGGCTGGGCTGATGAACTGATGAAGAAATATTGGAAAGAAAAAGACCAGGCATGAAACGGGATTATTCCAAAGCAGCCCCAACCGAACATCAGCGCAGACCACAGTTTACCCGTGATGATGGTTGGATCCGCGACCTGCTGCGGAAAGGTGAAATTGCACGCATTGGACACCTTTCTGGAGACCAGCCTTTCATATCCCCCAGCAATTACTGGTTTGATGAAGAACGCCACCAGCTGGTTTTCCACAGCTCACAGGTGGGCCGCAGGCGCGCCAACCTGGAAAAAAACCCAAAGGTTTGCGTGGAGGTAAGCGAAGTCGGACGACTGCTGCCTTCCAACTCCGCAGCGAAATGCGGCCAGCAGTTCCGTTCTGTCATGGTCTTTGGAAAGGTGGTCTTCCTTGAGGACAAGGAGGAAAAACTGCGTGGTTTGCATGGGATCCTGAAGCGGTATTTCCCGGAATTAAAACCCGGGCAGGAGACCAAACCCATATCTGAAAAAGAACTTAACGGTACCAATGTTTACGTGGTGAAGATCGAATCGTGGAGCGGCAAAGAGAACTGGAAAGATCAAGCCAACCAGGTCGATGATTGGCCGCCCCTGCCGGACTGATAATTGAACAACCAGTCCAGGGATAATTAACGTAACTCCTGACAGCCAGCCAAAAGCGAAAGGAAAAATCATGAATAAAAGGTATTTATTTCCATTAATAAGCGTGTTGGTATTACCTGCCTTTCCCCTAATTGGCTGTGGAGGACAACCAACTGCAACACCTGAAGCTTTCACTGAGACCAGCCTGGCAACAATCCTGTCACAAGATACACCATTCCCTACCGCCACTTTGAGACCGGTTCCCATTAATCCAGGGGTGACCATCACGGGGATTGAGGAAATTGTCTACGATTGGTCAATCAATCAATGTGGATCTGACATGCTGCCTGATCTTCCCGTGCGTGTGTTTCGGGATGCATCCGGGATCCTGCAGCTTAATTTGAGCTTTACGACCAATTACAGGATGAGCGGACCGGACCTTGATTCGTTGACGCCTGATTGCACCCCCATCCTGGTTTCCCACTTTGACAAGGATCCATCTGCTTTCAGTTTCAGCGAATGGATGGGTTCACCCTATACACTGGATGGCACAACGGTTTATGCCCTGATCCACAACGAATTTTACGGCTCAGAAAGTTCCCTCGGATCTGCGATGTCGGATTTCAGCGAGAACCAGGGAATGGCAAACTGGTATTACAGGAGTTGGAACGGCAGCACTGAAACAAATATGAGTTTCGACAACAGAAACAATCGCTGGCAGGGCAATCAGCCACTTTGCCAGATCGGAAACAACTGGGTTCATCCCGACCTGGGCTGTGAACCATCCCGAACCTGGGTCAGCCCGGTGGAAGGAGACATTACCATCAGCGGCAGCACCCATCTTTATAGTCCAGCTGGCAGTGACGGCGTGATCGTCCGCATCATGAAGAATGAGGCTGAATTGTGGTCAGCAGCCATTGGAGCAGCGGATGGAAGCGACTATCCCTTCGAGCTGGAAGTACCCGTCCTAGTCGGGGATAAGATCAGCTTTCGGGTCAATGCTCGCGGGAACACCAATTATGATTCGACCTATCTCAATCCGGAAATCAACCTGGGGCCAGACCCTTGTGTTTCTAACCAGCGCCAGAACTGTTCACAATACGCCATAACTTATGCGGTATCGACGGATGGCGGGAAGACCTATACACAACCAGCGGAACCCGACCACCTGGTGGCAACCCTGCCATACCAATATTCCCCTGACTGGGGATTCATCGGAATGTGGCAGCCAAGCAACATTGTTTTCAATCCATCGGATGATTATTTTTACGTTCTCATCCAGCATGAGTATGGAACAGCCGTTGAGGCAGACAGGCTGCAGGGTTCGTGCGTGCTGCGCACGCAAACACTGGACGACCCCACCAGCTGGCGTGCATGGGATGGCAGCGGCTTCAACATGAGGATGATCGACCCCTATTTCGAAACGGATGCTGACCCGGCAGATCACACCTGTGCAGTTGTCTCACGTGCCAACCTGGGATATTCCGCGCTGAACTACAACCTGACCTATAACTCATTCTTCCAGAAATTTTTACTGGTGGGACAATCCACCAATGCAGCCATCCCCGGATTCTATTTTTCATTGTCAGATGACCTGGTGAACTGGTCACGGATGAAGCTGTTGATGGCAGCTGACTCGGTAGTCACAGCTGGTTTTGAACCACCTTACCTGGCTTATCCATCGCTGGTAGATCCGGATGATACTTCCCGAAATTTCGAAATTACCGGACAGACCCCGTACCTGTACTTCACACGGGTCAATGGCATGAATCCCAACCTGGATTTCGACCTGGTGAGGGTGAGAGTGGAATTCAGCAAATAACCAACCAGTCTTAATACATGTTGGTTATGAATTATATGGAAAGGTTTCCGATCAGAGGTTTTTTCTTACATTTTAGAAAGCTTCTATTTCTCGTTGACCAAACCTGTTTTCTGGTATAGTTACAAGGTTCCAGAAAAAGTAATCCTTTTAAACCAGAGGGAGAAATCCAAGAATGAAACGAATTTGTGTGATCGGGGTCGGTTACGTGGGGCTGGTGACCAGCGCCTGTTTTGCCGACCTGGGGAACGATATCGTAGCCCTGGACATCAACGAGAAACGGATCGAAGGGCTCAAGAACAACATCATGCCCATTTACGAACCCGGGTTGGAAGAGCTGGTAAAACGCAATGTACGTGCCGGTCGATTGAGCTTCACCACCTCCTACAAGGAAGCCCTGGAAGGCGCTGAATTTGCCTTCATTGCCGTGGGGACACCTTCGGCTGTCAATGGAGAAGCCGACCTGCAGTACGTGGCTTCGGCAGCCCGGTCGATCGCCGAGAATATGAGCGCTCCAATGATCATAGTCAACAAGTCCACCGTCCCAGTCGGGACAGGGGACTGGGTGGCGGACATCATCAAGAGCACCCAGAGCGAGACGATCCCCTTCGCGGTGGTCTCCTGCCCGGAATTCCTGCGTGAAGGAGCAGCCATCAACGATTTTATGCATCCACATCGAACCGTGCTTGGTTCTCTGGAGCGGGAAGCCGCAGAAAAGGTTGCCCAACTGCACCTGCCGCTGCGCGCCCCCATTGTCATCACCGACCTGCGCACAGCCGAAATGATCAAGTATGCCTCTAATGCTTTCCTGGCGACCAAGATCTCTTTCATCAACGAGATCGCCAATATCTGCGAAGCATTGGGGGCGGATGTAAAGGAAGTGGCAGCCGGCATGGGTTACGACCAGCGCATCGGTTCGTCCTTCCTGGATGCCGGTTTGGGCTGGGGAGGTTCGTGCTTCCCGAAAGATGTGAAAGCGCTGGCATACATGGCAGCCGAGAAGGGACGCCATCCTCAGCTGCTGAACGCGGTGATGGAGATCAACGCAGACCGGCGCACCCAGGCGGTCAGGAACATGGAAACCCTGCTGGGGAACCTGAAGGGAAAGACGATCGGATTACTGGGACTGGCATTTAAACCCAACACGGATGACATGCGTGATGCCCCCTCGATCGATATCGCCGGGGGGCTGCAGGAGGCGGGAGCACTCGTGCGCGGGTATGATCCGATTGCCATGGAAGTGGCGCGCGACCTGCTGCCAGCAGTGAAGTTATTCACTGACCCATACGAAATGGCTAAGGATTGCGATGCCCTGCTGGTGGTGACCGAATGGAATGAATTCAAGCACCTGGACCTGGAACGGGTCAAAGGGATGATGAAAACCCCTGTCCTGCTGGATGGACGCAACATCTACGACCCGGACGATATGCGCAACATGGGTTTCACCTACAAGGGAGTCGGGCGCGGTTACGACAGCGAATGAGCAATCCGCCCGTCTGTGATTATGAAGGCTCGGACTACCAGGATTCGTTCTGGGGGGGAGGTATGCGCGAATACGAAGACCGGGCAGAAGCAATCGCACTGAAACGGCTGCTGCCGAAAAACGGAAAACTGCTGCTTGAACTGGGAGCTGGCGCCGGGCGCAACACACTCCGCTATGCTGGATTTGAACGGGTAGTGCTGCTGGATTACTCCCGCACGCAGCTGGAACAGGCACGCCAGCGACTGGGAGATGAAGCGCGTTACACCTACGTGGCAGCTGATATCTATAAAATGCCTTTCGTGGACGGACTGTTCGATGCCGCCACCATGATCCGCACCCTGCACCACATGGCAGACGCTCCGCTGGCTCTGAGGAATGTACGAAATGTACTTCAGCCAGGGGCGGTCTTCATTTTGGAGTATGCCAACAAGCTTAATCTCAAAGCCATCCTGCGCTACCTGCTGAAAAAGCAGGCGTGGAGCCCGTTCAGTTTGGAACCGGTCGAGTTTGAGGCATTGAACTTTGATTTCCACCCGCAGGCGGTGCGCGGTTGGCTGAAGGAGTTGGATTTCAAATTGGAGCGCCAGCTGACCGTCTCACACTTCCGCATGCGGTTCTTGAAGAGACTATTCCCCGCCGGATTCCTGGCATGGCTGGATTCGCTGGCGAGCCTGACGGGGGGATTGTGGCAGCTCAGCCCGAGTGTGTTCACCCGCAGCACAGCGGGGGAAATTGGGGAGGTTGCTGCTGAGGGCGCCTTCTTCAAGTGCCCGCAGTGCGGGAATGCAGTATTGGAGAAGGGGGTTGAGATGCTGGTTTGTGCGGGATGCGGGAGCCGTTGGGCTGTGAGGGATGGAATCTATGATTTTAAAGAAGCAATTAATTAATTAATAATTATTAGAACGGAGAGTGTTCACTTCTTTTTTTAGAACATTTCAGGGGTAATGCAATCTTGAAATTACCATTTAAAAAGGATTGCTTCGCCTCTCTTCGTTCGGCTCGCAATGACAATTACTTATATGTTAATTTAATGACTCAAAACTATAAGAAGCCAGCTTCCGCTGGGTTTTTAACTTACTACTTCCTGGCAACCACAACCAGGTGCGTGCCCATGTCCAGACAGCCCGTCTGTGCACAGGCTTCCAACTCCATTTGCAGGAGTTCCTCCCATTTTTCAGCATTTTGCCTGACCTGGGAAAGGGTTTCCTTCCAGGTCAGCGAAAGGCAGCTGGAAGCAGAGACATCCATGATCTTCAAGGCATGGCTTTCAAGCCAGTCCAGACATTCATTCGAGCGAAACATGTGCATGAAATTATTCCGCCGACCCGGAAAGGTATGGGGGGTGAGATCCCCAGTGCGAATGATCTCCCGGTTGATGTCAGCTGGCAGGCTCAACGTACTTTCCAGGGAAGCATGCGCCGTCCCCCACAGCGACATGACGCTCAGCAGCAGGGTTCCTTCCGGTTTCAGCACGGTCAAGCACTGTTCCAGTGCCTGGTCGCGCTGGTCGAGAACATAACTGAAAGGTCCGCCATATGCGACCACGCAATCGAAGGAGGCAGACTCCAACGCAGACAAATCACAGATATCCATCTGCTGCCAACCCAGGATCGAACCCTGGTATCCGTGAACTTGAGCCATCTTCTGGTTCAATTCAAGTTGTACCCTGGAGATGTCAGCTACAAGGATGTGTGCTCCCAGCCTGGAAAGAACCTGGGTAAATCTACCGGCGCCGGCTCCAATTTCAAGTACCTTATCGCCATTGGTAACATATTTTTCGAGATAATGGGTGTGAATGAACAAGCTGATCTCGTCAGCAGGTGTTTTGACCAGACGATCCCATTCCTGCATGCCGAATTCATCGAAGTGTTCCCTGGTTGATTCGGGTTGGTAGGATGACTTGCTGTTCTTAGCTTTATTCACTTAGAAGATCCCCTTTTTGGCAGGATGAGACTCTGGCTTTTCGATCACCTTTTCAACCACCCAGAAATGGGAAAGACCGAAGATGTGCAGGGGGGTTTTCTCCATCGCCTGCAGAACCCGGCGCAGGAACCTACCAAAAGCCCCGAACTTTTCGATCAGATTATCATAAGCGCCGAATATAACTGTGCGTTCCAATAAACGCACCGGCAGACCGGCAAAAAGGCGGGTAAGATCGCGACGGGTGTAGGCACGCACATGCGGCGCCAGCCGGTCGCGCAGGAAGGCAGGCAGGTAGTTGACCAGCAGCTTGTTGCCGAAATGGTATTTCCCGCGCCAGTAGACGCCGTGTGTCTCGAAGGGGTAACCGCGATTGGGTACGAACAATGCCAGCAACCCGCCGGTACGGAGTACTCGTACGATCTCCTCCACCGCCCGGCGGTCATCAGCGACATGCTCAAGCACCTCGTGGCTGAGAACCAGGTCGAATCGCTCTGATGGAAATGGCAGGTGCTCCCCGGCGGCACATGCCAGCAGAGGTGAGAACGGCCTGGCAGCGAGCAGACGCTCGAACTCGTATTCCATACCGAAGACATTGCCGGCATGTTCGCCGAGGTGTTTGACATACATACCCACCCCGCAGCCGTTGTCGAGTACATCCCCTTTGATCAATTCCCCGGCAGCCTGCAGAATCATCTCCAGGCGGCGCTGCTGCCCGGCGCGCCAGAGATAGGATGGTTCCCCGCGCTGGGCGGCTTTTTCGGAATAAGCCCTCATTTAAGCCCCCAATGGATGGCGACCATGCCGAGCATTCTGCGCCGAAAGCCAACCTCACGGAAGCCAACAGCCTGCATGGCGTCCGCCAGCTGTTCAGCGTGAAGAAACCTCTCTGTTGATTCAGGCAGGTAGCTATAGGTGGCGCGCTGCCCGGTGATTAGCCAGCCGAGAAATGGGATGACCAGGTGCAGGTGCAGCCAGATGAAGGGAACCATGAGGTTCCTGGTTGGATGGGTGGTATCAAGAATGACAATGCGTCCACCCGGCTTGAGAACACGATACTGCTCACGCAGCGCCAGGGGCACATCCAACACGTTGCGCATCAGGAAACCGGAGACGATCGCATCGAAATGGTCCTGTGAAAAGGGGAGGAGAAGCGCATCGGCAGCCGACCAGTTGAGACGACCGCGGGAATTGCCAGCCTGCATCATGGCGAGCGTGTAATCTGCTGCAGTGACAAGACTTTGCGGCTGCTGACGCAACGCTTCGCGAGCAAGGTCGCCTGTACCGCTGCCCAGGTCGAGCAGGCGCGCACCCGGAGCCAGTTCCGCCCGGCGGATGACATCCCTTCGCCAGCGGACATCCTGCCCGAGGGTCATCAGGCGGTTCATCAGGTCGTAGCGCCTGGCGATGCCCGAGAACATGGACTGGATACGCTCATTGCGCTTGTCGAGTGCGGTCATGGGGTGAATTATACCCGCGGGAGGATGGAGCCGCCGCCATTGGATTGATCTGGGGAGAGTACTTTATGTCCCTGGCGGCACGAAGTAGAATTTTTTTGTATAATTACGATAATAGAAGCTCCCATTTTAATCATCCAGAACCCAAGGTAGATATGGTCAAGAAAGAATCGTTTATTACAGGTTTTTTCAGGCAGGAATCATCTGGCGGGATCATGCTGATGCTGGCTGCCCTCCTGGCCTTACTGCTGGCAAATTCCCCCCTGCAGAACCAATACAAGCTGCTTCTCGATACCCCGGTCGAGATAAGGATTGGTAATTTAGAGATAGCAAAACCACTACTGCTGTGGATCAACGATGGGTTGATGGCTGTCTTCTTCTTCCTGGTTGGCCTGGAATTGAAACGGGAGCTGGTTGAAGGGGAACTTTCCAATAAACGGAACATCATTCTGCCCGGCGTGGGGGCAATAGGCGGGATGCTGTTTCCAGCACTCATATATGTATATTTTAACAACAGCGATCCAGCCGCCATGAAAGGTTGGGCGATTCCAGCTGCGACGGATATCGCTTTCGCCCTGGGTATTCTTTCCCTGCTTGGATCAAGAGTTCCAACCAGCATCAAGATCTTTCTTACCTCGCTGGCGATATTTGATGACATTGGTGCCATATTGATCATTGCTCTATTCTATACTGCCAAGATCTCGCTTCCGGCGCTGATCGTGGTTGCCTGCTGCATACCCATTCTACTTCTTCTAAACAAACGAGGCGTTGCATCCAAAAGCGTTTACCTCCTGGTCGGTGTAGTGATGTGGGTGGCTATGCTGAAATCAGGCGTACATGCCACCCTGGCGGGTGTGGTCACAGCAATGTTCGTTCCCATGCGATCGAAACAGGATCCGGACCAGTCGCCTCTCAAGACCCTGGAACATGATCTCCATCCAGTAGTGGCATTCTTCGTTCTGCCTGTGTTCGCATTTTCCAACGCAGGGATCAGCCTGGCAGGTATCGGCGTTGAGCAGGTATTACATCCTGTTCCCATGGGTATTGCCAGTGGTCTTTTCATCGGGAAGCAGGCAGGCATCTTCAGCCTGTGCTGGCTTTTCATCAAACTCAAGCTGACCAGCCTGCCGTCCGGAGTATCCTGGACCTCCTTGTATGGAACAGCAGCATTGTGCGGGGTTGGTTTTACCATGAGTCTTTTTATCGGATCACTCGCTTTTGAGGAGACCGGCGTCAACCTGTTATTCGACGAGCGGCTGGGCATCATTTTGGGGTCGCTCATTTCAGGGATAATCGGTTATCTCGTGCTCCGGGCAAGCCTGCCTTCCAATGTAAAAGAATCCTCCTGAAATGATATTTTATAATATAAAAATCCCTTGACATTGACGTTACGTTAAGGTGTATGATGGGGGCATGAACGAAACACAGACCTACACGATCAAGCAGCTGGCAGACATGGCCAGCGTGACCACACGCACCCTGCGCTACTACGACCAGATCGGGCTGCTGGTGCCAGCCTCCACCGGCGGAAACGGCTACCGTTATTATGACCGGGAGAGCCTGCTGCGTCTGCAGCAGATCCTGTTCCTGCGAGAGCTGGATGTGCCCCTGAAAGAGATCAGGGGGCTGCTCAGCCAACCGGACCTGGACCTGCAGGTTGTGCTGTGCAGGCACCGGACGGCGCTGGATGGACGCCGGAAACGGATGCAGAAATTGATCGAGACCATTGACCACACCATCGCAAACCTCAAAGGAGAGAACAAGATGACAGACAAGGAATATTTTGACGGATTTGACCAGTCCCAGTACGAGCAGGAGGTCAATGAGCGCTGGGGGGACACACCCCAGTATGCCGAGTCCCAACGAAAATGGAAGAGCTTCAGCAAGGAACAGAAGGATGCCATCCTGAAGAAGAGCGGTGAGCTGACCGTGCGCATGGTGGCACAGGCGGATTCCTCCCCGGATGATGCGGATGTACAGGCGGTGGTGGGAGAGTATTTTACGCATATGAACCAGTCCTTCTACACCTTCAACCTGGAATTCTTCCGCAACCTGTCCGATATGTGGGTGGCGGATGAGCGCTTCGCTGCCAATTACGAGAAGGTGCAACCGGGCGGTGCGGAGTTCGTGCGGCAGGCAGTGCACATCTACTGTGATAAGCATCAGACCCCGGTGTAGGCGCCCATCCCGCTGGATCGCTAGCGGGGATGACTGGTGGGGCTGAGTATTCGTTCCGCGGAACGAATCGAAACGAATCGGGTATCGTGATTTCCTTTGATACTGGCTGAAGGAGGTGGGAAACACTGTAAGACATTCCCCACAGCGTAACAAGCAGGAGCGATGCCCCCTCCCAGCCCTCTCCCGCAAAGTGAGGGCGGGACGCTTCGCAGCCCCGCAAGCAGAGGAGGAGTGAAAAGGGGATGTTTTACAGGGGTTGGGGCAGAATGAGATTAAAACCATGGGCTGGAATCCTTTTATGTGACTCCAGCCATTATTATTATAGAACAAATGGGCTATGAATGCAAGGGGGAAGATCAAATTTCTTTGCTTAATTTATTCTGGAATGCAGGTGTTAACCCAGCGGTTAAGGGTTCAAGTTCTATTGACAAACACTTCATGCACCTAGATTGAACAATTAATCGTTTGGTTATTTGTTCGAATTACAACAAAGCATTTATCTGGAAAGTTGGTAAAAATATAAGGATTACGCAACCTTTTTTCTGTAAATTGAGTCACAAATATCCATCGTACTTTAATCAATTAATGGCTTGCCAGCACAATAACGTTTTCCAATTTGCCACTCCTCGCTAAGCTCCATCAAAATTGCAGAGATCGTTCTCAAACAGGATGCCTCGTTTGGAAAAACACCAACCACTCTTGTGCGTCTGCGGATCTCCTTGTTGACCCGCTCCAGACTGTTGGTTGTCCGGATGGTACGCCGGTGTTCAAACGGAAAATCGAAGACAGTTAATCCTTCAGAAAGGTTTTCTTCCATCCAGGCGGATAATCTGGGAGCCGGAACAGCATATTTCTGGATAGCCGCTTGCAGGTATTTTTCAGTAGTCTTTCGGTCAGGGGTGTTGAACATAGCCCTGATGTCTGCTGCAACCTCCATTCGCATGGACCGCCTGGGAAGATAGGCTTGTGCGTTCTGTTGCAGATGAAACTGGCACCTCTGCCAGGGAATACTACCCAACACCGCTCTTCTGGCTGCTCCCAGACCGGTGTGGTCATCACTGATCACCAACTTGACACCATTCAAACCACGATCCTTCAAACCCTTCAAAAAGGCCTTCCAGTGGGTTTCATGCTCACTCAGGGATACAGAAACACCTAAGACCTGTCTTTCTCCCTGTGGGGTGATGCCTGAAGCCACGAGAACCGCTGCATCCCGCACCTGACCAACCTGTCTCACCTTCTCGTAACGGGCATCCACAAAGAGATAGGTGACTTCACCCAGAAGCCGCTCCCGCCACTCTTGGAGGACTACATCCAACTGAGCGGTCGCCCGGCTGAACTGCATAGAAGAGACCTCGATCCCGCACAGTTCTTCAGTGATGGCCTTGACCTTGCGGGTGGAGACTCCTTGAACGTACATCTCGGCCAGAGTGGCAACCAGGGCTCTTTCACTCCTCAATCCCTTTTCAAGTGCAGAAGGATAGAAGCCGCCCTCACGAACCTGTGGCACAGCGAAGGTGATCTCACCCATTCGAGTCCGGACTGTCTTGGGTTTATACCCATTCGCGTGTCCTTTCCGATCTTCAGTACGTTCGTATTCAACAGCTTGCAGGTATTTAGACCTTTCTGCCTGCATCACATTGTTGATCAAAACTCTCAGCATCTCAGGAACTGCTTCCAATCCTTTTTCCGCAAATTCTTTCGTGAAGGTATAATTATCTTGGTGAGTCATTATCAGTCTCCTTTTATGGATTAGTCGCCTTTAAGGATACTTCTGACTCACCTCTTTTGTTAAGGTTCTTGAATTTACAGAAAGAATGTTACACTAACCAATAAACCTATCTTGCTGTTAAAAATTTCAAATCCTATTCGATTTTAAATAAATAATGGATTTTAAGTCATTAGCACTAAATTTCGATTTTTCAGTCAATGAGTTTTTTTTCCTCGATGAAAAAAGGGTACTCAGTATAATAATGATTTTCATAAATAGTCCTCGTGGAGTGGAGTTATTGATTCCATATACAAATCTAATTGAATTATTAAATACAATTTCCAGAGTTATTTATCTCCTTTTGAATCCTTCAGCAATTCCATACTCTTAATTATGATAAACTGGAACTATGAATCGGTTCATGCTAAAACCGAATCTTCGATTTCGTTCATTAGTTAAGAAAATTAATCAGCCACCCTGGTTAATTTTGATTGCTTGTATCCTTGCTTACGGAATTATGATCCCTTGGCTAGGATTATATTCAGATGATTGGATCTATCTAACTTCATTCCACAAGTTCGGTACTGAGGGTTTAACCAGATATTTTTCCACCAATCGACCTGTGTGGGGATTGATCTATCAATTAACCTTGCCTATTTTGGGAATAACCCCTTGGCATTGGCACCTTTTTGGGTTTTTCTGGCATTCAGCCGCATCGCTATCTTTGTGGTGGTTGCTCACCTTGATATGGCCGAAACAAAAGCAAGTAGCACTTTGGGCTGGATTATTATTTGCGGTTTACCCGGGTTTTGTCTTGCAACCTATTTCGATAACATTTGGACATATATTTCTGGTTTATACAGCTTTCTTGCTATCAGCGAGTTTCCTTATTCTTGCCTATCAGCGACCTAAAAATTTCTGGTTATTTACTTTCTTCGCTTTGTTTACATCTGCGATAAATTTACTTTGCATGGAGTATTTTTTATTGCTGCACTTGTTACAACCGATCGTCTTATGGTATGTGTTCCAAGAACAAATCTCGGATTTCCGCAAACGCTTGAAACTTGTCATAAAAGCCTGGTGGCCTTATTTTCTCCTCTTTTTAGGAAATTTGATCTGGCGGACTGTATTCTTTAAGTATCAGACGAATAATTACCAATATTTGTTTTTTGATCGTATTAAAAATGGTGTGGGTCCAGCTTTGATCTATCTTGTAAAGACCATGCTCAAGGATTGGTGGAATACTAGCATTGGTGCCTGGATAAATGCTTTTAGACTGCCGTTTGATCTTCCTGGCTCTAATTTTGATTTTGTTTATCTTGTGATTTCTTTTTGTGCAGTAGTGTTCTTCTTTTATTTTATTTACAAGTTTAGCAGGAACCTGCAGAGTGAATTTGCAGAAAAGCGCGACCTTTTGCAAATGTTGGCATTGGGAGCCATGGCATTGATCATTGCCGGAGGTCCATTCTGGTTGACTGAGTTGGATGTAAGTCAGATCGGTTTCAGATCGCGTTTTAGTCTGCCTTTCATTTTTGGGGTAGTTCTGGTTATTGGCAGTCTATTACAACTTCTTCGAAAACCTCGTTGGTTGGTATCTTTAGTCCTGGCTCTTATGATTGGTTTGTCCATTGGGTATCAGCTTCAAATTCAGAATGGTTTTCGTCGCGAGTGGATTGTACAAAAAAACCTTCTTTGGCAACTTGCCTGGCGCATACCTGATTTGGAATTGGGAACAGCCATATTTATGACTGAAATGCCAGCCTCTCACCATATAACCCAGACTATTTTGTCATCCATGGTTGATTGGAATTTTCATCCCGTATCTTCTTCGCAACAGATGGATTATGCTGTTTATTACCCGCGGGAGCTGTTAAACAATCTCGGTGTATCACTTCAATCCAGCGAATATTTCCAATACGACCATCTTGGGGCCGTATTTAATGGAAATATCAATCAGAATATAACGATTCAATACTCAAAGGATGATACCCTGCTATTAAGCTGTGCCCATGTAATGTCTCCTATCGTGGATGTAAATAACCCTTATCTATCCGATGAAGAAAAAAAAGTGGCATCATTATCCGATCCAGGATTGATTACTGCCATAAATGTTTTTGATTCTAATCATTTATTTCCAGAGATTTTCGGACACGAGCCTGAGCCGACCCATTGTTATTATTTTGAAAAAGCAGATCTTGCATATCAATTGCGAAGATGGCAGCTTGCGATAGACATCTACAACCAGAGTACCATTTTGGGGGAATCAAATTGGATAGTTACCGAACTTGTGCCGGTAATCGGTTCCTATGCTTACTTAGGGGATTGGGAAAACGCATATACATATAGCATAAAAATGGCAACGCATAATTATTACCCAGTATCATCCGTACTATGTAGTTTATGGAAGGTGCTCGACATTGATACGCCTGATGGGTTAAAAAAACAGGAATTTGTAACTGCAATCTCAGATCAGTTTGTCTGTCAGAAGTAAGGTTAATTACGTTCCTATGATTATTGCAATTGAAATTAACCTCTGGTTATGTTGAAATTATTAAGGAAATTAAAACTATAAGTAAAAATTTAATGGGGAGAGAAGGGGTCGAATCCTCACGATGTAACCATTGGAAAATTTTAAGTCCCTCAGGTCTTTTTTATGGTCTTCTCATGTCCATTGAATATTTTTTCTCATTGGATACGGATTGCTTAGAATGAATATAATGTTATTGATAAACCGTTAATATCAAAAGCATACAGGATAAAATCAGGTTAGTCAATAAAAAATGATACTTAGAGGAAATTTCTAAATATCTTGGGTAAGTTAATCTAGCGGTTAAGGGTTCAATCTCTACAAATATTCCAATTGAGTAATTCTCTGTACGCAAGTTTTTCCAACCATCCTACCCCATCCC
>Ga0209342_10001774_pt1 | contig 23900 bp, 18 predicted proteins | sample RifCSP16_2_FD_184023 | JGI IMG/M metagenome (GOLD analysis project Ga0209342, IMG submission 184023) | Soil microbial communities from Rifle, Colorado - Rifle CSP2_sed 16_2 (SPAdes) (version 2) | ecosystem: Environmental > Terrestrial > Deep subsurface > Rock core/Sediment | place: Rifle... | reverse complement strand
TGGCCGTGGCAGACCCTACCACGGCCAGTTCACTTTTCCAGTGCAGATGGTTCACTTTTCAGGTTTGAACGGTTCAGTTTTCAAGTTTGAATGACAAATCAGAAGGCGCCCTGGACGCCCTCGGCGGGCTGCGGTAGAATAGGCGCTCGAAATCAGGATGGTATCCGGAGGATCAACTTGGCCAACACCCGCTCCGCAAAGAAGAGAATGCGGCAGAACCCGAAGCGGCGCCTGCACAATCGCGCGGTCCAGTCGCGGGCCCGCTCCCATCTCCGTCTGGCGCGCAAGGCAATCGGAGGCGCCGAGACCGGTGCAGGCGATGCCGTCCGAAAGGCTATCAGCGAGCTGGATCGGGCTGCGTCCAAGGGCGTCATCCACAAGAACAACGCCGCCAGGCGCAAGAGCCGCCTGATGAAGAAGCTGGCAGGCACGAAAGCGAAGGCCTGACTTCCTGAGCGCGCGGAACGGATACCGGATTTCAGCCGGGGCGCGAGAGCGCCCCGTTTCGCGTCTCGGCCCGTCTGGCAGCGGCTTAGCGCGCCGGCTGGAGCTCCTCGAACGTGGACTCCGAGAAACGTGCCGGTGCACTGTGACAGGCCCCGCTGCGCCAGGCAACCACCCGAAGTGCTATAATCCGCCCGCGTTCTGGAGGGCCGGTGACTCACCAGGAGCTGGATGGGCTCAACGCTTCGCTTCGCGAGGCGTTGGGCCGAATCGGGGCTCCCATTCCCGATAAGATCGACTGGACGCCGATCCCTTTCAGCGGTCAATGGGGGCTCGGGACGGCCGTCTGCTTCCAGATCGCGGCGGCCGAGGCGAAGGCCGGACGCCCGGGAGACGTGCGCCTCCGGGCGGCCGAGATCGCCGGCGAGCTGGCTTCTCGTCTCACACTCCCCTCCGCCTTCTCGCGCGTCGCCTCAGAGAACGCCTACCTGAACGTCTACTTTGACACCGGCTCCTACGCCGCCCGAGTCGTCGACGACGCGATCTCCCAAGGGCCGGACTACGGACGGGGCGACGCCAAAGCCGAACGGCTGATGGTGGAGTACGCCCAGCCCAACACGCATCACTCCTTCCACATCGGCCACGCGCGCAACGCCGTCCTCGGGGAATCGCTCGCCCGGCTGGCGGAGTTCGCCGGCTTCCCCACGATCCGGGCCTCCTATCCAGGAGACCTCGGCCTTGGTGTGATCACCGTGCTGTGGGCGTATCGGAAGTTCTATCGCGGGCAAGAACCGCAGGGGGTCCACGAGCGCGGCCAATGGCTGCTCAAGCTCTACGTCGAGGCCACCGCGCTGCTGACTCCCGGCGAAAGCGAGACCCCCGAAGAGACGGCGCGCCGTGAAGCCTACGAGGCCGAGCGCCGCGACCTCTACCGGCGGTGGGATTCCGGGGATCCGGAGGTGCGGGAGCTGTGGCGCCTCACCCGCCAGTGGAGCCTTGACGAGCTCGCCGAGATCCTGCGGATGCTCGGTATTCACATCGACGTGTTCTTCTTCGAGAGCGAGGCCGAAGAGCCGGCGAAGGCCATCGTGAAGGAATTGATCGCTCGCGGCATCGCCGATGACGAACGCCCCGACGGACCGGTCATCGTCCGCATCGACGAGAAGCTTGGGCTGAAGAAGGAGAAATACCGGACGGCCGTCGTCCTGCGCAGCGACGGCACGACGCTATACCTCACCAAGGATCTGGCACTTGCCCGCCAGAAGTTCGAGAAACACCACGTCGACCGATCCGTCTACGTGGTCGATTTCCGCCAGAGCCTCCATTTCCAGCAGGCTTTCAAGATCCTCGAGCTCTACGGCTTTCCTCAAGCGGCGAAGTGCTATCATCTCGCCTACGGCTTTGTGACGCTCCCCGAGGGCGCCATGTCGGCCCGCAAGGGGAATGTGGTTCTCTTCAAGGAGGTCGCCGACGAGGCCTTACGCCGCGTGCAGGATGTGATCGCCGAGAAGAACCCTTCCCTCAGCCCGGAGGAGCGGGGAGATGTCGCCGCCAAGGTGGGCCTGGGGGCCCTTGTCTATGCATTGCTGTCGGTCGACAACTCCAAGCACATCGTCTTCGATTGGGATTCGGCCCTCAGCTTCGACGGCCAATCGGCGCCCTACATTCAGAACGCCCACGTTCGCGCCAACAGCATCCTGCGCAAGGGCGGATCCCTCCCCGGATCGGCCGCGTACACCTATGAGCTGGATCCGCTCGAGGTGGAACTGATCGACCTGGTGTCGCGCTTTCCGGCCACAGTCCAACAGGCGGCGCTGGAATACAAGCCGTTGCTGATGGCCAACTACGCCTTCGAATTGGCGCGGACGTTCCACGCGTTCTACCACGCCGTTCCGGTGCTCCAATCCGAAGACGAGAAGGTGCGCGAGGCCAGGATGCGCCTGACCGCCGCCACCCGGCAGGCCCTCTCGAATAGCCTCCGGCTGTTGGCCATCCAGGCGCCGGCCGTGATGTGAGACGCCGCGCAAACCCATCTCCTTCCAAGGAGGACTCATCCCAGGCATGGAACCTCAGCGCGTATTGATCATGGGCGCCGCAGGGCGCGATTTCCACAACTTCAACGTCTACTTCCGCGCCAATCCGGACTACCAGGTGGTGGCTTTCACGGCGACGCAAATCCCCAACATCGAGGGCCGCACCTACCCGCCCGAACTTGCCGGCCCGCGTTATCCGGAGGGGATACGCATCTTCCCCGAGGGCAAGCTCCTCGAGCTGATCGAGAAGGAGAAGGTGGACCAGGTCATCTTCGCCTACAGCGACGTCTCACACGAGCACGTCATGCATGTGGCCTCGACGGTGCTCGCCGCCGGCGCGGATTTCCGGCTGATGGGAGCGAACGCCACCCAGCTTCGCGCCGCCAAACCGGTCGTCTCCGTCGGCGCGGCGCGCACGGGCAGCGGCAAGAGCCAGACGACCCGCCGGGTGGCCGGGATCCTGCGCGAACTGGGGTATCGGGTGGCGGCGGTCAGGCACCCGATGCCGTATGGAGATCTGGTCCGGCAGGCGGTCCAGCGCTTCGCCACCTATCAAGACCTCGAGGCCCAGGATTGCACGATCGAAGAGCGGGAAGAGTATGAGCCTCACATCGAGCGAGGCGTGATCGTTTTCGCCGGGGTGGACTACGAGCGCATCCTGCGCCAGGCCGAGCAGGAGGTGGATATCATCCTGTGGGACGGCGGCAACAACGATCTGCCCTTCTTCCACAGCGACATGCACATCGTGGTCGTCGATCCACACCGGCCCGGGCACGAACTGCGCTATCACCCGGGCGAGACCAACGTCCGCAGCGCCGACGTGCTGATCATCAACAAGGTTGACACGGCCACCCATGAAAACGTTCTCGCCGTCCGAGAGAACTTGCGCCGGCTGAATCCGAAGGCGGTTGTGATCGAGGCTGCCTCGCCCATCTTCGTAGACGATCCGGCAGCAATCCGAGGCAAGCGGGTGATCGTCGTCGAAGACGGGCCCACCCTCACGCATGGGGAGATGGCGTACGGAGCAGGCTGGGTGGCGGCACGCAGGTTTGGGGCGGCTGAGATCATCGATCCGCGGCCCTTTGCGGTGGGCACGATCGCCGCCACCTACGAGAAGTACCCCACGACGGGCCCCGTTCTGCCGGCGATGGGGTATGGCGAGAAGCAGGTGCGCGAGCTCGAGCAGACGATCAACAACGCCCAGGCCGACGTGGTCATCATCGGGACGCCGATCGATCTCGCCCGCCTGCTCGATCTCAATAAGCCCGCCCAGCGGGTGCGTTATGAGCTTCAGGAAATCGGTGAGCCCACGCTTGCAGGCCTGCTCGAAGAGCGATTTGGCAAGAAGCGCGCCTGAAGCCGGCGCCTCATGAGCCGGATCAGGCCGGGCCGGCCCTTTGCCCGCCTCGAATGGGAGCGGAATGGCCCCCCAGCGCCGGAGCCTGCTCACGTGCGCGCCCTCGGCGAGACCTTTCCGCTTGAGGCCTCCGAAGGGCCGACGGAGAGTAGGCTGCTTCTCGGCGACAACCTGGCGGTGATGGCCGCTCTCCTGCCAGATTTCGAAGGGCGGATCGGGGTGATCTACGCCGATCCGCCCTTCTTCTCGGGCAAACGCTATCGAGCCCGGGTGGGGACAGGCGAAGACAGCCGCTCGCCGAAGACCTGGAACACCGTCGAGGGCTTCGAGGACTCCTGGCCCGGAGGCGGGGCCTACCTCGATATGTTGCACGCCCGCCTTTCCTTGATGCACCGCCTCTTGGCCCCCACAGGTACTCTCTACCTTCATCTCGACTCGCACGCCAGCGCCTACGCCCGCCTCCTGCTGGATGAGATCTTTGGGCCGGAGCGCTTTCTCAACGAGATCGTCTGGCTCTACCACGGCCCCTCCCCCATCCGCTCCGCATTCAAACGTAAGCATGACACCATCCTGGTCTATACAAAGTCCGCCCGCTACACCTTCAATCCAGACGCGGTGCGCGTTCCATATGACTCGGCCACCCTGCGGGCTTTCGCCTCCTCCCCCCGAGCCGGGTTTGGCAAGACGCCGGATCTCGAGCGGGGAAAGGTCCCCGAGGACTGGTGGTACTTCCCGGTCGTCGCACGGCTGCACAAGGAGCGGACTGGTTTTCCCACGCAGAAGCCGGAAGCGATTCTCGAGCGGATCTTGCTAGCCTCGACCGGGCCCGGTGATTGGGTGGCCGACTTCTTCTGCGGGTCGGGGACCACGCCAGTTGTGGCTTCGCGTCTCGGTCGGCGCTGGATCGCGTGCGATCAGGCGCCTGTGGCCGTCATCACCTGCTACCGCCGGCTTCTCCTCCAGCCCTCCGCCCCGGCCTTCGGCCTCTGGGGTCCCGCCGAGTGGCCAGGTGAGCCCTTGGAGCCCAGGGTGGAGATTGATGTGCGGGGCCTGCAGGCCAGCGTCCGCCTGGTTGGTCTCGACGGTGCGGAGAGTGATGGGGCAGCTTTTCCCGCACCCGTCGCGCTTTGGGAGGTGGATTGGGAAACGCCGAGCGGAGGGTTTCGGAGCCGCTGGCAGGCCGCGCGCCGATGGCAGAGCCCCGAGATCGACCTTGTTGCGGCTCACACATTTGCGACGCCCGGGAAGCGCCGGTTGAGCGTACGCGCATTCGACCACCTAGGTCGGATGGGCGTGGCCGAGGCGGAGGTACGTCTGCCCGGGTAGGCCGCAGGATCCCATTCCGAGGCACCGGAATCGAAAACGCGCCCTCTGGGGCGCGCTCCTTTGGGGCCCGGCGCTCAATCCCCGGCCGGGAGATCCAGCCGGTAGCCCATGCCCCGGATCGTCTTGAGGAAGCGAGGTTCCTTCGGGTCTGGCTCGATCGCGCGGCGAAGCCAGCTCATGTGGACGTCGAGCGTCCGTGTGTCACCCGTGTAATCGGTATGCCAGACCTGGCGGATCAGCGCCTGGCGGGTGAGCAGGCGCCCCGGGTTCTGCATGAAGATCTCCAGGAGCCGGACTTGCTTCGGGGTGAGCCTGGATTCCCGCCCCAGGCAGCGCAATTTCCGCTGGGCAAGATTGAGCTGGATGGGGCCCAGCTCCATGCTAAACCGTTCGTCTCCGGGGAGCAGGCGGGCAACGCGGTTGAGAAGCTTGCGCGGAGTGAACGGGTGGACGAGGGTCTGCGTTGCACCGTTCCCCGGATCCGGCTGGGTATCTTCGGGAGCAACGAGCACGATCGGGATGCCGTCTAATCTCGCCCGGGTGGCCCGGCACATGCGCGTCCCGCTCGTTTGCATCGACGCGGCATCCAGGACAACGATATCCGGCAAGGCCTCCTTTGCCGCGGCAAAGGCCGATTCGAGCCCATGGTGGATAGAGACGGCATAGCCCTTCTTCTCCAGGGCTGAGACAAAGGAAGGGGCGCTTGCCCGGCCGCTTTCAATCAGCAGGATATTGGCTGTCGCCATGCGGGGGTCCCACAAGTCGGGCAGCGCGTCCTGGCCCCGACGGCTGCCTCACGCTCCATTATACCCAGTTTGCGGTTCCTTTCCAGTCTGACTTTCGTCTCTATTCCATGCGGCGAGAGAGAGCACCGCCATGATCTCCTCGAACCCACGGGCCGGCGAAAGCGGAAGACCGGCGTACACATCCCCGAGGTCCGTCCCGCTATAATCAACCCCGATGGAGGCCAAACGGTACCGCCTCTCGATCGTCGGCGGCATTCGACGGGACTACTACATCACCGCGGACGGCGAGACCCATCTGGGCATACCGGGTGGGCACGGAGTGTATGCCGCGGTGGGGGCACGCGTCTGGTCCGGGGAAGTGGCTGTGTATTCCCGGATTGGACCAGGCTTCCCGGAGCGAGATCTGGCGCAGCTTAGAGACGCGGGCATCCAAGTCATTGGGCACCCCCGCACATCGGAGCCATTCGAGCAACGCCGTTTCTTTGCTTATGTCACGCCGGAACGCCGAGTGGGAAGCAACCCGGCAGGACACTTCCTTCGCATCGGCCGTCCGCTCCCCAAGGAATTGCTCAACTACCCCTCGGAGAATACCGAGGAGGCATCCCGCATCCTGGGAGGTGCGGATGCTTTCCTTCCAGACGATCTCCCCCGGGAGGGCAGCCTTCCCGAATGTGTTCACCTATGCCCTGCGGACTACCGGACACACGTTTTGCTCCCCCCCCGATTGCGCGAGGCCGGCGTCCGGATCATCACGCTGGATCCATCAGCCTGGTACAACAGCATGGACTACGCGTCGGGATTGAGGGATATCGCCTCCGGTCTGGACGCCTTTCTCCCCTCCGTCGAGGAGGCCCGGGAAATGCTACGCCCAAGCGAGCTCGGGCCCTTCGAGACGGCCGAGGCTCTGGCCTCGATGGGCTGCCGCTTTGTGGCCATCAAGCACGGCGCCGGGGGATCCTGCATTTGGGACAGGGAGCAAGCCAGGGGGTGGCACGTGCCCGCCTACCCGGCCCGGGTGAGGGATGTCACCGGCGCTGGAGACGCCTACTGTGGCGGTTTCCTTGCCGGGCTGTGCGGGCAGGGTGACGCCCTCGAAGCGGCTCTGATGGGGACGGTCTCAGCGTCGCTCGCTATCGAAGGGAGCGGGGCCGTCTATCCCCTCGGCGCCCTCCCCGGCCTCGCCCGCGCCCGCCTCGAGGCGCTGCGCCCTCTCGTACGGCCAGCCTAAGAGTTCTAGGCCAGCTCACGGCGCCGGGGCGCCGGAGGGCGTCGGAGACGGCTCACCGCGGACAACCGTGAAGCGCGAGGTCACCTTCCATGTCCCGCCGATGAACATGCGCACTTCGTGCTCGCCCGCCTCCCAGGCCTGGGGCGTGCACTCCGTATAACCCCATCCACCTGTGGCTCCGTCCCAGGGAAAAGATTCCACACAGATGATCTCTCCCTGGCGATACCAGATCGCCGTCCAGTCCACGCCGGGATCGATGAAGTTGTACTCGAACATGCCGTAGATCGTTCCTGCGGGGCTGTCGAACGCTTCCTGGGTGCCGGCAGGCGGGTAGCTCACCTCATAGGCGAACTGAATCTGGCCGAAGGCCGCATCGGGATTCGGGGTTACCAAGGAGAGGAGAGGGATCTCACTGGGAAACGCGGGGGTCGGCGATACGGTGGCTGTGAGGGTGGCGCTCAGAGTGGGGGTGATCGTTGGGGTCAGCGTCGTTGTCGGGGTGAGGGTGATGGTGGGAGTCAGCGAGGGCGTCAGCGTCGGCGTCAGCGAGGGCGTTGGTGGGAACAGGGTGTAGGCGGCTCGACGGCCGAAGATCAGAATCGCCAGGCCGGCGAGGCCAAAGACGAGGCCGAAGATGATGACGCGCCAACCCGCGAGAATCCGTTCGCGGCGCATCAGGTAGTACGGCATCCGGCTGGCCGATTGAGCGGTCCGCCAGCCATACCAGCCTGCCGCGACCAGCACGATGAAGAAGAGAACAGCCACCAAGAGGACGATTTGTTCGATCGTCATGCGGCCACGCGGCCTCCCTCCTGTGGGGACCGCATTATAGCATGTGGGTTTTGCACGCCGCTCAGGGATAGAGGAGGGTGATGAAAAGGCCCGCCGCCGCCGGGCCGATCTCACCGGAATCGATCTGATATCGGTAGACCGCCGACGAGCTTTCTCGTTCCACCTGGATGAGAAGCGCCGAGTCGGTCAGCCAGGCGACCGGATCGGCATGCCGGATCGGGCTCGGATGAGGCGGGAGGAGTGCCGCCAGATCTACCAGGCTAGCGGGCCCTCCGAATGTTGACGCCAGGCTCAGCTGGAAGCTCGCCCCCTCCCCCGATCCGCCGACCACCGTTCCCCACGCGACGCGGGAGCTATCCGGGGAGAAGACTGCCCTCCCCGATTCTCGCGCTCCGGAGAGAGGCTGGAAAAGAACTGTGGATCCCCCGTCGAGCCTCGCAAGGCGGATCTCGGGCGGAGTCCGTTCGGCGCTGTAGAAAGCGACAAACGTCAAGTCGGGCGAGACCCCCAGGATGCGATTGGTGGGATCGAGAAACGGCGACACATCCCCGGTGGCGAGGTCGAGAACGAAGAGGCCGCGATTCTCGAGATCGCTGCCCGAAGCATCCGTGCTCGTGGCCAGGGAGTAGTACACGGTCGAAGGAATGCCTTCAAGGAAACCGATCGCCAGCGGGAGAGGTTGCGGCGAGGCATGCAGCGTCGTCAGACGGAGCGCCGGGCTGTCCGTGCCGACGCCCGTAATCGCCTCGATGACGTAGAGAACGCTGAAGAGGCTCCCGGTCTCCTCGTCGACGACCTGATCCGAAACCGCCAGATATCCGGCGGGAATGGAGCCGCGCAGGCCCGTGGGCGCGCGGAGAGAAAGAAGAGGCAGATCGACCTGGCCCCGTCGCAGGCTGAGGATTACGCCTTCGGAGGCGGCGCGGAGATAGGCGATCTGAGTCGATCCATCCGGCGCGAGAAGCGGCGTCGAGGCCGCCCCGCTCGCCTCACGGGGCAGCCACCAGTGAAGCTCCGTGAAGACCTCAAGCTGCTGACCCTCGACGGAGAAGAGGCTTGCGGTGTCGTAGGCAGGGTCGAGGAGGAGATACCCAGCCGGCGCGGGCGCCGACACATACGCCGTTCCCCCGGGCCCCCTTTCCTGGGTAGGCGTGGCGGCAGGGCCTGTGAACCAGACGCCGCAGGCGATAAGTGCGCCGGCGAGGGCAGCCCCGGCTGCCGCCGTTCGTCGAGTGGCGAGACCCACCGGCCCTACCCCCAGGAGACTCGAAAGGCCGAGCGGGCGACGAGGCTCAGATCGAAGGCGTAGACGCCGTCCCCCGCCTCGCTCCAAGCCACCGTTGAGGCGTCCAAAAATGCCTCCGTGGGGGCAGCCGGAAGGGCAAGAAAGGCCGTCCCTCTGCCCCGGTGCCCGAGAGCAAGATCCACGGCGAGATGCGATCCCGTCACATCCCACCGCTCGACGATCAGGCCTTGGGAGATGTGGATCGTATCGCCGACCCACTGAGGGAGCCTCGACACGGGCCGGGCCGCCAAGAGCACCGCGCCGTGAGGTGGGACGTCCGCCATATCCAGCCACCGCGTTGCCACTTGGCGGTATTCCCCTCGCCAGAAGTCCACGATGTGAAACGGCGGTGTCCCCGCCAGGCCGGTGGAACTCAGATCCATCCTGAAATCCTGAGGCCTATCCTTGCCATTGATGAGCGCCAGGAGGCACCATTCGCCGGCGGCCCCTGTGAGAGTCAGGAGGAGCCGTGAGGGGAACGGACTATCGAACCAATCAACGACGCGTGCGGCGCGGGGAAGTGGAGGGATCAGCCGCGAAAGCCAGGCCACCCGTTCCGGGCCAAGCTCGGGCAAATCGTCGGACACCAGCAGCGAGCCCGCCGAGAGCGCGATCGCCGTCGCCAGGCACTGGACCTCCGCCTCGGTGAGATGCTGTTCGCTCTCCTTGGTCGCTGGCTTCATGCCCGCCGCCCCGCCCCGGCTTCCTTCCCGCAGAAGCAGGCAATCCGGGTCGTTCACCCACCAGCGGCGATGAAGATGGGCGCGGGTGAGGACGTTGCGAATGGCATTCCGGGCCGAAGGGAAATCCGGTTCCGACCGAAAGAACGCTTCAATCCCGAGGTAGGCAGGCTTCCAGCGGGGAGCCACGTCGCTGCTGATTCGCATGGCATCGAAGATTCCGATCCCCGATCCCAGCGGGCAGCCGCAGCCGACGAGGAACGAGCCGTCGCCCGCGGCCTCCCGAATGGCCGTCAGGCCTCTGTACAGCGCCTGCGCGCGGGTCGTCGTCGGATCATGGCGAATCCCGGGAAGGGCGCCGGCGTAGAGAAAATCAAGCTTGAGGTAGTCGAAACCCCATTCGTTCCTCGCCGTCCGAATCAGCTTGCCCACATGCTCGATCACCCCGGGATGAGTGGGGTCGAGGGCGCGGGTCCGGCTGTTCCAGATGAGGCCCGCGTTCGACGGCCGTCCGTTCGGCCCGCGCAACACCCACTCGGGGTGCTCCCCCAAGATCCGCGCGCCGGGCTTGGCGACCAATGGGGCCAGCCAGAGGCCAGGCTGGAGGCCCGCCCCCCGGATCTTCTCCTGGAGGTCTGGCAGGCCGCCGGAGAAACGAGCGTTTGTCTCGAACCAGTCGCCGACTTCGGCCTCAAAACCGTCATCGATCTGGATCAGCGATAACGGAGCCTCGTCTCGATGGTCGGCAACCCAGGCGAGGCATGCGTCCACGTCGTCCTGGGAGACCTTCTGGAAGAAGTTGTACCAGGAGCACCAACCGACCGGCACGGACGCACCGCTGCGTGCTGAATTCTCCACTGCCACCGCATCGAGGTAGGGGCCGAGCGGGTCTTCAACGTCGAGATCGACAAACTGGAGGCAGGCCCAATCCGTCTCGAGCCGGCCCCCCGGCTCGAGACGGGCATGGTCACCATTGGCCCAGAGATGCAGGGCAGGCTCAGCGCAATCCAGAAGGGTCTCGAGGGTCCCAAAGGTCTGTCGCTGGGAGAGGAAGCCCAGGAGCACGCCGACCCGCGCCTCTCGGCTGCCGAGAACGCCGTAGAAGTCCGCCGAGAAGTGTCCCAGGTCATGCGGATGCGGTGTCCCTTGGTTGACGCGCATCGGTTGGGTCAGTGGGCCGAGACGCGTGCGGGGGAATCGGTCGCCGGCCGAGAACGTCCCCGTGGCGCTCCAGCTCTGCCAGCCGTTGCTGTAGAATGCGAGGTTTCCGGCGGATGCCCCCCAATCCCACGTCTTCTCGCCCGTTCGTTTCCGAGCAGCCCATCGGTGGCGCCCGGTCGCCGATTCTCCGGCATGCCCGATGCCGAATAGCTCGATCTTCTCCACCTCAACCGCCAGGTCGGATTGGTTGATCATGGAAGCGCGCCAGAGGAGGAGAGGGACGTGCGCGGGGACACGCCACTCCAACTCCATTTCCAGGCCCTGCTGGGCCACTGGAATGCGCACGCGGAGGGCTCGCGTTTCCCCGTGTGGAGTGCTGCGGGCCTCGCTCCACGGTCCCTCGCCGGAATCCATCGACCCTCCCCAGCGGGCCTTCCTTCCATCCGCGGTCCACGCGGCCGACATCCGGATATGGGAGATCTGCGGCCCACGCCCAATGCGGGGGGCCACCGACCAGGAACTATCGCTCGGGGAGAGCCGCAGCTCCAGGGAATCTGTCGTCAGGCTGGAGGTCATCCGCCCATGAGCCCGCGCACCGCTTCGAGCAGTTGGTGCTGGCTGAAGGGCTTGCTGAGAGCCCCACCGGCCCCGAGGGCAAGCGCCCGATCCAGCTCGGCGTTGAGGCCCACCGCCGTGAGCACAAGGCTGGGGATGGGGCGGATGTCCGGGTCGGCGAGTTTATCCGAGAGGAGATCGAGCCCGCTGCGGCCGGGCATCATCAGGTCAACGGTCACCATATCAGGCCGGGCTTCGCGCATCATCCGCAGCCCATCATCGGCCGAGGAGGCGGTGAGAACCTCATAGCCGGCCCGCTCGAGCAAAGCCCGGACAAGTTGGCGGGCGTAGGCTTCGTCGTCCACGACGAGGATGCGTATCGCCACCGTCGCCTCGTCAGGGGAGTGACGGTCCCTGCTTGACGGCTTCCTCGATGGTCGGAAAGATGGGGAAGACGCGATCGAGCATCGTCAGGCGAAGAGCCGTCAGAGCCTGGGGATGGGGCCGGGTCAGGCTCAGCATGCCACCTTTCGAGCGCAGCGCCTTCAGGCCGGAGACCAACGCCGAGAGGCCGGAGCTATCGATGAATTCCACTTCCCCCAGATCGACAATGACGGACTCGGCCCCCTCCTCGGCCATCTGCCGGAGCGTGTCGCGCAGCATCGAGGCCGTGTCGACATCGACCGACCCCACAGGTCGGACGACCGACGGGCTCCCCTTCTGACGATCCAGATCAATTCTCATAGCGTTGTGGCTCCCTTTGCGCGCTTGACCAGACGCCAATGGTTTCGTCCGTCGCCGATCCGCGTGTAGCCGCACTCATCCAGGAGAGCGCGAGCAAGGCGCAGGCCATAGCCTCGCTCCGGCGGATTGGCGGGATCGACGGGCAGCCGATCGGAGTCCGGCGGGTCGAACAGAACCCCGTGATCGAAGAGATCGGCCCCCACCTGATCGCTTGAGATCGTCAGCCTTCCTTCGATGCGGCCACCCTGGCCGAGGTAGGCATGCTGAATCTGGTTCGTGACGATCTCTGAGAGAGCGAGAACGAACTCATCGACGAAGTACGGCTCCGCCGGCTTGCCCCCGAACGAGTGTCCTCCGATGGCCTGACGGGCCCTCTCCAGCAGGTCTACGACCGACGCCCGCCGCGCCGGCAATACGAAGGGATGCACGCTATCGCCACTCTCGTCCCCGACCTTGACAAGAAGGAGGGCCACGTCGTCGCGCAAAGGACGATCGGCCCGGTGGACATCCAGGCCGTCGACGATCGCTTGAATCTGCTCGGCGGCCGAGGCCGGGAAGGTGGCAGAGATTATAGCCGAGAGCCCCTCGGAACCAAACAGGGCTCCATTCGGCCCCTCGGCCTCCGTGACGCCGTCGGAATAGAGGATCACCTCATCGCCCGCCTGCAGCGGCACGCTGCGCGCCCGGAACACGGCATCCGGTTCGACGCCGAGCGGAAGCCCGCTCGCCGGCAAGAACTCGATCCGCTCCTCGGCCCCCCGCCAGACGGCCACATCCACGTGTCCCGCAGACGCGTAAGCGAAGGTGCTCGCATGCGGCTCCAGGCGAAGGACCACTGCGGTGATGAACGTCTCTGCCCGGTCGAGATCCGGAAACATGCGCCGGTTCATCACCTGGAGCACGTCCCCCGGATCAGTTCGATCGGCCGCCTCACTGATGAAGACCGCGTGCACGAGGGCCGTCAAGAGCGCCGCCGGCATTCCCTTCCCGGCGACGTCGGCCAGGAGCAAGAGCATGCCGCCGGTTTCGGAGGTCACCGCATCGTAGAAGTCCCCGCCCACCCGCCGCGCCGGGCGGAGAAAGGCCGCCGCCTTCATGTTGGGCACCTCGGGCAGGCGAAGAGGCAAGAGGCGGCTTTGGAGGTGGGCGGCAATCTCGAGCTCGTGCTCGAGGCGCTGGTTCTTCTCGCGCTCCGCCCGAGTTTCGGCCGCATCGATCAGCGCGTTCACCTGCTCAGCCACCGACGCCAGGAGTTGAACGTCGTGCGCGTCGAACCGGTCGGTGGGCGGGTTCACCAACGCGAGCGCTCCCGGGCCTCCCGGTCCTTGCAGCGGGGTGACCAGCAGGTCGCCAGACCAGGCCAGGGGCGACCCGGCGCGCTCGAGTGCCGGCCTTACCTCCTCCAGCGCCAGCGGTCGCTTCGCACCGGTCACGCTCTCCACCAGGACCTCCGGCAGGGGCACCTCCTTCCCTGTGGAGGTGAACGATGCGAATCCATCGGGCCGCGCCACAACGAGCACCACATCCTGGACCGAGACGACGCGCGCAAGCAGGCGCACGACGGCCTCCAGCGTTTCCCCCAGATCGCTGTGCTGCCCGGCGATTTTCGCAAGATCATAGAGAAACGTCAGCCGGTCCCACGCGTTGATGAGCTCAGAGGTGAGGCCCGCCGCCGTCGACGACACATCCACCAGGTGGGAGAGCATGACCGACCACGTCCGCAGGAGCGTCCCCCACCCGCGGTCCTCGGCCGCCCACGCCACGATTTGCACCCCACCCCCTGCGGCCGGGTCCGGAGCGGTCACCCACCAGATGCGGCGGCTTGCGCGGAGCGCCTCGAGGGGGGAGTGATCCTCGAGGGCCCGGCGAACGGGCGGAGGATAGCTCGGCCTGGTGGCCCCCCCCGGCACCAGGGCGCCCTGCACGTAGATGGCAAGAGCCCCGGCCGTGAGCCCGGCCCACGCCTCCCCGAGCAAGTGCGCGCTATCCCCTAGCCACCGCTCCATCGGACATACTCTAGCCTAGCCTGGGTCCAATGGCAACCTGGACCCCAGTACGATGCGAAAAGTGTGCCTTCCCGGCCAGGACGATCCCGCCGGTCGGCCAGCGGCGGATTCCGGATACCAGTTCTCCGATGTCCGCCCCCGCGAGCGACCTGCCGCTCGCCGCTTCGGCGCCCTGGCACCATTCCGAGCTCCCGGCATCCAGCCCTATGTGACCGCGAAAAGCTCCCGGCCTCCACAAAGCCTTGGTCTACAGCGGGGCGCAGAGGGCGCTGGGCGCACGGAGACCGCAAGGGCGGCCGCGCCCAGCGCCGGCCGGCGATGCCCGCGTTGCAGGAGAGGCACGCTGGCGCTTGACGGATGCCCCAACCTAGCCTGTCCCGTCTGCGGTTTTGCATCGGGCGGCGGGCTCACATGAGAGGGAGAACACCCTCGCCCGGTGCGGGCGATCCCCAACCTTCCCCGTGTTGCCCTGGCGGTCGAGAGCCCATGTGCGCGCGCAGCGATGGTCGAGGCCGCGGAGTTCCTGGAAGAGCCGATGCGACACGGCGTCTCGGGCGTGCCCGCACAGCGTGATCCATCAACACGCCTACGTGGTCGGTGCTGCCCCCGAGGTACAATTCCTGTCGGAGATCCTGAGGGCGGCAGAGGCACAGCAGCTGCCGTCTGGTCGCGACCGGATGAAGAAATCCAGATGGATTCCTATTTGAGGGAGGGAGATCAACGATGGAAGGCGAAACCAAGAGGCCAACCCCAGTGCGCATCGCCCTTGTCACCGATGATGGCGAGACGATCAGCAATCATTTCGGTCAGGCCAGCGCCTATCGCGTCATTCAGATCGAAGACGGCCGCCGAACGGATCTCGGCACGCGGCCCAAGCCGCATCACGGCCAAGGCGAACACCAGCCCTCTCTGCACGGCTCGATGCTCGAGCCGATTGCCGATTGCCAGGTGCTGATCGCGGGCGGCATGGGAGCGCCGGCCTGGGAGAAGGCGCGCGGCGCCGGGCTCGAGGTCATCCTCGCCGGCGGCAAGATCGATGAGGCGTTGACGGGTTACGCAAGCGGCGCCCTTGCCAGCGACGAACGCCGGCTGCATCAACACAGGCACTAGCCGGCGCGCGTTGAGCCGCCGCGTGCAGCGGCTAGTCTGTGCTCATCTCTTTGTGGACACCGAGACACCTGCCCCGACCGCAGGTGCAGGGGGGCCGTCCCCGCAGAATCCGCGAGCGTAGTTTATGGCCTCTTCCGCCGCCGGCTCGAGCCGCGAACCCGCGCGTAATCCCGCAAGCCACCCTACATCCGCGCGGTTGCGATCCCATTCCCGTCCGTGGACCAACCCCCACCCTGCCCTCCCCCTGAAAGGGGGAGGGTGCGCGCGCCCTCCCCATGGAAAGGAGGATCCGCGCGCCGTGCGCCCGAAAGGGGATGGTCCGCGCACCATCCTTCCGGAAGGGAGAATCTGCGCGCCCTCCCCCTGGAAGGGGGAGGGTTGGGGTGAGGGTCGGCGCGTGCGTGAACGCCCCGGGACCGGGCATCTTCTGGAACCACCTCTCACGGAAACTCATACAAGATTCGATTCGCCGCGCTCGAGCACGTGCACGCCGGGACCACGCGCGAGCCGCGCGTGAGCGTGCCTTCGTAGGGAGCGCCTCCGTAGGCAGCCACCCAGCCATCCATCAGGAACGGTAACGCGCCTCCGGCTGGGATCCACTCGCCGTTGAAGCGGCGGGCGACGTGCACGTGCGTTCCGGTGGCCTGCCCGCCCTCACACGAGGGGTGACCGATGAAGTCGCCGGGCTGAACGGCCGTCCCGACTGCGATTCTCTCAAACGCGGCGATATGAAAGAAGAACACCACCCAGCCCGTGCGCTCGTCGCCGTCGCCGTCGAGATCCAGCACGACGGCCGACTCCCCGCTGCGGGCGATGGCCCCCGCCGCCGGCGCCGCCACCCAGGAGTCCGACTCCGCACAACCCCCTTCCGCCGCCGGCGGCGCAAAGTCGAGGGCGCCGAGCGGCAGGCTCGTGCCCCACGAGTAGTGGGGGCCGCCGGTGAAATCCCAGACGCGGTTCGGCTGGAAGGGAAGGGTGAGCTCCGGCTGCTGCAGGTTGGCGGGGATGATGTCCTCGGCCAGGGCCGCCGGGTCACCCCAAAGGCTCAGGTAGGTTGCGTACAGGCCCTCCGGGCCGACGGCGGCCTCGTAGTCGTCCTCGCCCCCCATCGCCGCAAACAGGAAATGCAGGCCGGCAGTCCCGGAGTTCCACCAGGGATCCGGACGAACGACATGCCCATCGGCGAGCTCGATCTCCCGCAGCGTTCCCATCCTCCAGCCGTAGTAGCCGTCACTGATTTGCTCGGCCGCCCAGATGAGCTGCCGGAAGAGGCCACGATAGCGGATGTTCCGGAATCCCAAAGGATAGATCCGCTCGTCCCCCTCGGCGAACGGCTTGGTGAGCGCCTGAGTTTGATATTCCAGAAGCGTGAGGAGCAGACGAGGGTGGATGGAGTAATTCCTGGCGACAACCTGAACGACCTGCCAGGCCGGACGAGTGAGGCGGAACGCATAGTCCGTCATCGACGAGAGGAATCCGGGCCGCCTCTCGATTTCCGCCTGGATATCAAAATCGACTGCGGTCGGCCCGTTTACCACTTCGCTGTCAGGAAGAACGTGAAAGGGAAGGCCGGTGAGCGGGACGTAGTACGCAGGAATATGCACGATAAAGCCCGGCGGAAGAGTCGTCGCCGCAGGGGGAAGCTCGGGGTTCGCGGCAAAGATCTCCTCGACGGTCGTGTTGAAGTGGGCCGCGACGGCCGGCAGCGTGTCGCCGCTCTGGGCCGCGTAGTCGATCAGGGAGCCGGGGGGAAAGGGGCTCCGGGTCGGTTGAGGGGCCGGAACGAGCGTAGGGGTCTCTGTGACGACCGGCGAGGCGGCCGGGCCCGTCGCTTCAGAGGGGAGGCAGGAAGAGAGCAGCGCCGTAACGAGCGCAAGCCAGGCCACCTGGCGGACGCAGTTCATCATCGGGTGATGTGGGTTTCACGGGAGGAACACGGGCAGGCGATCACCGTCTCGCCTCCGCGGGAGAGGGTGCCTTCGTAGGCGCGGGCGCCGGAATGCGCCACCCAGCCGGAGAGATTGAACGGCAAGGGGCCGTCGGCCAGGATCCATTCGCCATTGTACTTGCGGACCAGATGGAGGTGGGTCCCGGTCGCGATGCCGCCCTCGCAGGAGGGGTGGCCGATGCGATCGCCCGCCTCGACGAGGGTTCCCACGTCAACGCTGCCCTCGGGGGCGATGTGAAGATAGATGAGCGTCCAGCCCGTCTGCTCTCGGCCGTCCCCGTCCAGATCGAGCACGACCACACCGTTCTCATTGCGGACGACGAGGGCGGGCGCTGCGGCCACGGCCCAGTCGGCGGAAGGCTCACAGCCCCCCGTCGCCGTCGAAGGGGCGAAGTCGAGGGCCGCCCAGGCGGCCTCCCGCTCCCACGCGCCGTGCGGCCCGCCGGTGAAGGCCCAGATGTGGCCGGGGAGGAACGGCAGAATGAGGGGCGGCTGCTCCACGCCGGGCTCAAAGAGGAGATACTCGTTGGCCCACGGATCACCGAAGAAGCGGGTGTAGATCGACATGAATCCGCCGGGGCCGAGTAACTCCTCCCATTCTTGCGCCTCGCGGCCGAGGGAGAGATAGCGCTGCACGGCCACCGTCCCCGCGTTGAGTTCCGGCGCGAGGCGGACGGCGGTCTCGTCGGCGAGCGTCAGCTCGACCAGAGTCCCTGCCCTCCATCCGTAGTATCCCTCCCCGAGCTCGTTGGCCAGCCAGGTGAGCTGCCGGTAGAGCCCGGGCTCGGCAGGGTCGACACGTCCCATAGGATAGCGCCAGGCGTTGCCATAAGGCCGGCTGGGGTTCGTCACCCAGCCGCTTTGGAGCTCCAGCAGCGCGAGCAGGAGCCGAGGGTTGATGGAGTTGTCGCGCGCGACCAGGGCCACCACCTCCGGCCCCGTGCGCGTGCGGCCGCCGACATATTCGGTGTAGCGGTTGAGGTAGCCCGACTGACGGGCGGCGAAGGCGAGGATATCAAACTCGGCGGCGTGCGGCGAGTAGACGACCTCGCTATCGGGCAGCAGCAGCTCCGAAGGCCGCACGCCGCCGAGACGACGGGGGATGAGGAGCACCTGATCCGGATCGATGAAGCTCGTATCGTCCGGGAGCGGCCCGGTGGACTCGATATCGGCTGGCGCGACCCCGAAGCGCACGGCCACGGCGCGCAGCGTATCTCCGGCCTGCGCCCGGTAGACGATCGTCTCCGGCCCGTCGGCGGCTGCCAGCGTCAGGGTGGGTGGAAACGTGGGCGAGGCCGGCGGCGCGAGTGGCGAGGGGAACGGCGTGGGAGTCGCCGGAGGCTCGGTTGTCGCTGAGGGCTCGCCGGCAATCGGCGTCAGGCTGGTGATTGGAAGATCGCTCGCGCCGCCCGAACCGATCCCACCCGAGGGCGGCGGCACGTTGCCGCGCGAGCAGGCCAGGCTTGCGGCCAGCGCCGCCGCAGCGCAAAGCAGAAGAGGAAGAGGCCTGGGAAGAACGCGATGACCCAAGGAGACCTCAGCGCCAGACTTGGTTTCCGGCGGCCCGGCACGCGCATGCCTCCAGGACAACACCGTCGAGCGTCAGCGTGCCATCGTACTCTGCGCCATATCCGGCCGAAACCCATCCATCGAGGTTGAAGGGAATCTCCGCGTCGGCTGGGATCCACTCGCCATTATACCGACGGGCGATGTGCACGTGAGTCCCATTCGACACACCTCCCTCGCAGGAGGGGTGGCCGATGCGATCGCCCTGTTGCAGCACCTCACCCACGCGCACCCGCCCGCGGGATTCGATGTGCATATACAGGATCACCCAGCCGGTCTGTTCCAGGCCGTCGCCGTCGAGATCGAGGATCACCTCGCCCTGATCGGCGCGCACTATGACGCCGTCGGCCGACGCGACGACCCACGAGTTCGACACGACGCACCCGAATGCGTCTCCGGGCGGCGCGAAATCGAGAGCACCCCAGGCGGCGCCGGTGCCCCACGCCGCATGCGGGCCGCTGGTGAACGACCACGTGCTCCCCTCCTCAATGGGGAGCGTCAGCTCCGGCTGGGCCAGATCCTCGCCGTAGAGAGGCTCCACTGCGAAGTCGAACGGGATTCCGAAGAGAGTGAGGTAGGTCTGGTAGAACCCCCCTTCGTCCACCGCCGAGCGCCAGCGGTGCTCAGGGTACAGGCCTGCAAACAGCCACTCGAGCGCGGCGGTCCCGGCGTTGATCCCGGGGCCAGGCGGGATGACGTTACCGTCCATCAGGACGAAGGGACCGGCCCATCCCGCACGCCAGCGGTAGTAGCCCGCGTTGAGCTCATCGGCTGCCCAGGAGAGCTGGCTGAAGAGTCCCTCATGGCCGGCCCGCACATAGCCGATTGGATAGGAAGTGCCCTCCGCGGTGATATCGGTCCGAGTCAGCCACCCGCTCTGATACTCCAGGATGGCCAGGAGAAGCCGAGGGTTCACTGAGTAGCGCTGGGCAACCAACTGCACGATAGCCGCGCCATCATAGACGCGTCCCTCCACTTCCTCCGCGTAGTGGTTGAGGTAGCCATCCCAGGCCGAGGTGGCCGCGCGCGCGTCGAAAAGGCTGCTTGCCGGGCCATAGACGACCTCGGAATCAGGCACGATCTTGAACGCGGGCCCTGGCTCGAGGGGGACCGGGGGAGGGATGATCAGCGCCTGCCCGATAAACAGGTAGTTTGGGTTTGGCAGTCCATTGGCAGAAAGGATGAGGCCGGGCCCGACGCTGTAGAGAGAGGCGATCACGCCCACCGATTCCCCAGGTTGGACGACGTGCACCACTGTCTCGGTGCGCAAGCGGGGCATCGAGCGCTCCGGGTCCGGCGTCGGCGTCTGAAAGGTCTCACCCGGCCCGCGTGTCGGCGGGAGCAAACGGAGGATCGGGTGGGGAGTGGGGGTGATCGTCGCGGTTGGGCCCGGCGTGGCCGTGGGGCCCACACCCACCCAGGGTGAGACGAGCCGCCATTCCGGCGTTGCCGCCAAAGACTGTGCGCAGGCGGTCAGGCCAAGAAGAGCGCCGAGGAGGAAGAGCCAGCGTGGCATCCGGCTCTTCAGGGCGGGGCGGGTGACGTCGTCCGGAGATGGAGAATGAGCGCGCGGAGAGTGGGCGCGGGGCCGCGGCATGCTTTGATCCTCACAGCGCCTTGAGGAGGACATCCGCCGGCTCGGAAATGCTCTGCGCTCGGCCTTGATCGTCGATGTAGGTCCACTCCCCCGGATCATCGGCGACCGTCGTATAGCCGAGCCTTTCGTAGAGCCGTCGCGCCCGCGGGTTGTCTTTCGCGGCGGCGATCGCCGCCTTACGAAATCCGCGCAGTCGAAGCTGGGCCTCCGCCGCCTCGATCAGCGAGGTGCCCACCCCTGTGCCTCGATGTTCCTGCCTCACGCGCAAAGCGTGCATGTAGCCCGTTCCCGCGCCGTCGTCCAGAAGTGGGTGGCCCGTCCCAAGCTGGACGATAATCTGGCCGACGATCCGCCCTTCGACCTCTGCCAGGAGGATCAGTCGCCGTCCCTGACGCGCTTCCTCCATCGCCTGCTCGTACACCCGACGATATCGCCGATACTCACCGTCCCATTCCATCGCCGGCAGATCGGCGGTGGATGCGGCCCGAATGAGCAGACGATCAAGGTCAGCCATTCGCCTTTCGCTCGGCCACGAGCCGGCCCAATACTTCCCGCTCCTGCTCGTCCGTCCGAATCGCGCCATCGAGCCAGGCTGCGCGTAGGGCGCCCAGGATCTGACGATACGCCGGCCCGGGAGGAAGCCCGAGGGCGCGCAGGGCCTCCCCGTCGGCCCTCGGCGTAACGAAGCGCCACTCGCCGAGATAACGGGCCAGCAGGGAGCGAGCCTCGCGCCGCGCCGGCATCGCGATCCAGGCGGCGACGATCGCCGCCTCACGCGCCTCCTGCAGTCGGGCGACGACGTCGCTGGGCTTGAGACGAGTGAGGCCATCCGTCACGTCGCGGCCCAGGCGGTTGGCCTCCAGGACCACGCCGCGCATCGACAGAGAGAAATGAAGCCGATCGCAAACCGATCGCGCCTGCTCCTCGCTGAGCCGAAAGAGCAACAGGGCGTAGAGCAGGCAGTCGCGGCGGAGGCCGGGCTGCAGCCGCCATTCCACCGGCGGGCGGAAGAGACGCGCCTCCTCAAACCTCCGCTCCAGCCATCGATCCCAGTCCAGCGCGGGATGGATCGCGGCCAGGAGGCCGAGCCGGTGCAGCCGGGCCATGGCGTCCGGGAGGCGAGGCTCCTCAAAGATCAGCTCCAGCTCATTCCTGATTCGCTCCCCGCTCACCCGATCCAGGAGCGGAAGCGCCTGCGCCAAGAGCTCGAGTGTGCGCGCTTCGATGGCAAACTCTAAACGCTGCTCCAGCCGCACGGCGCGCAGCATCCGTGTGGGGTCATCGACGAAACTGATGGAGTGCAAGACGCGTACCAGCCGCTGGCGCAGGTCGCGCCCTCCGCCCCAGGGGTCGAGCAGCTGGCCGAAGTAGCGCCCATCGAGACGCAGGGCCAGGGTGTTGATGGTGAAATCCCGGCGGTGAAGATCGAGCTTGATGCTGCCGCGAGCCACCGAGGGAAGCGCGGTGGGATGGGTGTAGAACTCCGTCCGCGCGGACACAAAATCGAGGGTCGTGGGGAGCTCGCTGCTTCCCGCCGCCGTCCCCAGCGCCTGCAGAAGGCCTGCATGGCCGCGATCGAGGTGCCATTTGGCGGTGCCGAAGCGATGATGGCTGCTGATGCGCCCGCCGTAGGCTTCGGCCAGCGACCGCGCCAGGCCGATCGCGTCGCCTTCCGCCACCAGATCCAGGTCCACGCTCGGCGCGCCCAACAGCAGATCGCGGACGAATCCTCCCACAACGTAGAGGGCCGTGGCGCGAGCCTCGGCCGTTTCTCCCACCATTCGCAGCAGCCGATAGCGAACGGCCGACAGGGATTGCTCGAGGCGTGCCGCCAGGTTGTCGGGCGCAGGGCCCACCGGGGCCAGCGTCTTCAGCAAGTCGGTGCGCGTCACGATGCCGACGATCTCGCCCGAACGGCTATCGGCCACGGGCACCTGTCCCCAATCCTGCTGGATCATCACTCGCTGGAGATGCTGCACCGAATCTCCTGGTGAGACGGTGAGGCTCCCCGCGTCCATCACCCGCGACACCGGCTGCTCTCCCATGCCGTGGGCCATCGCCCGGTCGACGGCTCGCCGGGTGAGGAGGCCCACGACCTTGCCGCCTTCCACGACCGGATAGCCTTCATGACCGAAGTGCTGCATCCACTCCGCGGCCTCGCGCACCGAGGTCGAGGGCCTGAGGAGCTGGGGGCGGAGGGACATGATCTCACCGACGGTGCGTTGGGGGCGGATCTGTGAGGGGAGCAGGGTAAGCAATTCCTGGCGCACCTGGCCGGCGGAACGGCCGTGGATCAAGGCCGCCGCTGCCCGGTCGTGGCCTCCACCGCCGAATCGCTCCGCCACTTCGCCCACGTTGAGCGAATCGGTGGATGAGCGAGCGACCATCTGCACCTGACCGTCGAGCTCCACGAGCACAAAGAGCCCGGCCGGATCGAAGAGATCCCGGAGTTTGTGCGCCAGGGTGGAGATCTCCTCGGTGAGCCCCTCCGCCGGAGCGCAGGCAATTACGACGGAGAGGCCGTGAAAGGAGTGGGTCTCGGCGGCTTCCAGCAGCCGGTCGTAGAGGGTTCTCTGCCCGGGCGAAAGGGGGTGGTTGAGAAAATCCGAAGCGATGGCCAGGCTGGCGCCGCACTCGACCAGCCAGGCGCCGGCGCGCAGATCGCGCGGCGTCGTCCCAGCGTAGGACAGGGATCCGGTGTCTTCATAGATCCCCAGCAGCAGCAGGGTGGCAGGCACGATCGAGGGCGGTTCGGCCTCGGATTCCTGAAGGTCTTCGACCAGCAGCGTCGTCGTGGCGCCCACCTCTTCGATGCGTCGCGACCAGGCCGCAGGCAGGCTTTCGCCGGCGGGGTGATGGTCGATGACAACCACGCGCGTGGCCGCAGTCAGGCCCCGCACGGAGCCGAGTGCCTGAGTGTCGACGAGCGTCACTTGCTCGACCTTGCGCCGGGGCAGATCGCGCAGCTCGACGAACGGCAGGCTATCACCGTAGAGCGTGAGGTAGGCCTGCACATTGCGGTTCAGTCGACGGGGCAAGACGGCGATTGCTTCGGGATCGAGCAGGCGCGCACCGAGGGCCGCGCCCAGCGCGTCGAAGTCCGCTTGCTCGTGCGTCAAGATTAGCCGCATTGCGGGCGATTATACAACCGGGGGGAGAGGCATGCGTTGCAGCCCCGCAGAGCCCTTCTGCCAGGCACCGCGATGGGTTCGGTGAAGCCTCCGACCTTCAAGTGGCCGACCCGCACTCGCATCCTCCGGATGACCCTTCCACCTCACCCCCCTTGCCCCCCTCTCCGCTCGCGCGCAGCGCAATGAGCAGG
>Ga0209342_10001771_pt1 | contig 23920 bp, 27 predicted proteins | sample RifCSP16_2_FD_184023 | JGI IMG/M metagenome (GOLD analysis project Ga0209342, IMG submission 184023) | Soil microbial communities from Rifle, Colorado - Rifle CSP2_sed 16_2 (SPAdes) (version 2) | ecosystem: Environmental > Terrestrial > Deep subsurface > Rock core/Sediment | place: Rifle... | reverse complement strand
CAACGAGGTTCCGAGGCCCTTCCAATGGCGGGCCACGGCTGACCAGATCCTCGCGAAAGTGCGGTGGAACCGGTTAAACGTAGTTCTGGCTGGCGCACCACACTAGGCCGCTAGACCGACGTAGGGCGCGACGCGCTCCGCGATCTGCGGATCGTCGAGGGCGGCGGTGAACTGCGCCAACGACGCGAACGGACGGGCTCGCACGATCCTGGCGGCGCGCTTCGTCCCGATTCCTGGGAGCGCGGTGATTGCGCGAAGCGTGGCGGTGTTGACGTCGAATGGGTATTGGACAGCGGTCAGGGAACGCTGCCCGTGATCCGTGACTTTGAGGTTCACAAACCGGTTCAGCGGAATCTCATACGGCACACCGACGAGGAGCCCGTATGTGCCGACCTGGCGGCCGAACGTGAGCTTCCCCTCGTGCATCTCGAGGAACACATCGCGGAGCACGGTGCCCTCCGGGACGACGCGCGCGAGCATCTCGTGATCGATCTCCGTCCGCACCTTCTCCTTGAAACGCCGGAAGAGGGTGTGGTTCTCCAGCGGCGCGTACTCCCGGCGAACGGGCCGCACCTGACGAATGTTGATCCGGCGGACCCACAGGTCCTCCTTGAGCAGACGCTTCAGGAACTCGTAGTTCAGATCGAACGTCTTCGACGACTCGCCGTCTAGACCCGTCACGAAGTTCAGGCCGGGGAGAACCCACGGCATGCCGTTCGGCCCGCGCTCCCTCCCAACCTCGTTCACCATGCGGATCGCCTCGAAGCAGTCGTCCGCCCCGATGTTCAGGTTGTTCGCCTCCGTCACCGCGGGGTCCGCGGTCTCGAGGCCGAACGAGAGGATCGTGCCCGGCGTCGCGTACCGCCGCAGGAGGCGAAGGCCCTCCATCGCCTCCTCCGGATGCGCGATCATCATCGCGGGGTCCCCGTTGTCCGTGTGCAGAACCTTCAGGTTCGGCGCGGCCTCGCGAATCCCCGCCAAAAGCCTGCGGAGCACGGCCACGTTCGGCCTCGGCGTCAGAGACTGCCCGACGCCGTCCGCCATGTAGGAGAAGAAGTCCGCCTGACCGCCAAGGCGGAAGTTCACCGCCCCGAGCTCCGCGAGGCGCCGCACCTCGGCGAGCACGCTCTCCACCGGCCGGAACTTCGGGACGCCGTACATCGGCTCGATGCAGAACGAGCAGCCGCCATTCAGGTATCGGACGCAACCCTTCGAGGTGTCGAGCTCGAGGATCAGGGGGTCCGGGTAGTCCGGGTGCGACCGGATCACGTCCGCGCCGAGGAACGCCCACCGGTCCCACTCCTCCATCGTACGGTCGCGGTTCACGAAGTCTCCTTTTGTCAGGTAGTTGTAGACTGCCGTGTCGAGGTCGCGGATCGCGATGAAGTCGAAAGCCTCGATCAGGTTGTCGTCGTAGTAGCGGAACCGGGCGAGGGGGCCGCCGAGGACGCACACGCCTTCCCACGTGACGGCGCGGTGCAGGAGTTCCTTCTCGCTGATCGGCATCCCACGGAGGTACTTCCCGGGGACGATGGGGCCGGAGATGATTGCGAGCAGATCGCCCCTCAACGGATGGCCCGCCCGCACCTGCTCGATCGTCACGTACTCCCACTCGTGGCCCGCGTCGCGCACGGCGCCCGCGAGGTACCGCGGGTACGGGGAGAGGAACGGCGGCACGCCGAAGTTCGAGGGCTCGTCGACGAACCCGTCCAGGATGACGACCTTCACGGCCCACATGCTAGGCGGTCGATACGGTAAAACCTTAACGCCCGGCCCTTTCCGTCACCGGGGACCTCCCATGAAGATCGGCATCGTGCTCGGGACGAACGCTCCGGAGGTCGCGTGGAACGCCCTGCGGTTCGGCGTCACCGCCAGGGACGAAGGCCACGCGGTCCGCATGTTCCTGGTGAACTCCGGCGTCGAGGTCGAGCGGATCCGCGACCCGAAGTTCGACGTCCCGAAACAGTTGGAGCGCTTCGTGAAACGCGGCGGGCAGGTCCTCGCGTGCGGCACGTGCTTGGACACGCGAGACATGGACGGCTCAGCCGTCTGCCCCGTGTCGACGATGAAGGAGCTCCTCGAGATCGTCGTGGAGTCGGACCGCGTCGTCACGTTCGGATGAGCGCAGGACGGCCGATAGCGACACCAAAAAACCTTTAGGCCGGGGCCATCATCGTCGCCGCGGAGACGTGGCGAACACGGCCTTCACGGACATCCTCGGCATCATCGGGATCCTCCTGATCCTCGTGGGCCTCGGGCTCGCGTTCGCGGGACGCAAGCTGTGGACGCCGTTCATGTCCCTCGTTGGAGCAATTATCGGCGGCTCCGTCGGGTATATCGTCGGCCAGTACTACATCAGCGGCACGTTTGGCCCGCTCCTCTTCGCGCTCATAGGCTCCATCCTCGGGAGCATCCTGTTCAACTACCTCGTGAAAATCGCACTCGCCCTCATCGCCGCGGGAATCCCCGCGATCCTCGCATACTACGCGCTCGGCGGCAACCCCCAGGCGGACCAGACGGCACAAGAAACCCCCGTGATCGTCGCGATCCTCGTCCTCCTCATCGTGTTCGCGATCGCGTACTACCTCGTCGAGGAGCTCATCGGCATCGTGACCTCCCTCGTCGGCGGCTTCCTGCTGGGCGCCGGCGTCTTCCTCGTGACGGGCAACGTCAACGCGGCCCTCGCCGCGGGCGCGATCGTGTTCCTCGTGGGCGCCGTCCTCCAGACGCTCGCGGTCCGCGCCGCCAAGAAGGGCGCGGCGTGGCGGTTGCGCCGGCGGCGTTCACAGCCCGGCCAGCCCACGATCCCCACGTACATCCCGCCGCCTCCGTCGCCCACCCCGCCACCACAGGGCAGCCCGACGCCGAACCCGGAGTCCACGCCTCCGCCGCCACCGCCTCCGTTCCCGTGAACGAGGACGTGCGGCGCCCTCACTCCTTCTCGTAGACGTCCGGGTACAGTTTCCTCGAGAACCACACGCCCGCGACGAGCAGCAGTACCGGGATCAGGAACACGACCCAATCGGGAGAGCCTGGCCCTCCCAGCGCGCCGGACAGCAGAAGCCCCCCCTGATGGTACGGGGAGAAGGTGATCAGGGGCGCCGCCCCTGCCACGGCCCCCGCCGCGCCTGGCCCGGCCAAGAACCCCATCAGGAATCCGAAGATCCGCGAGGTGAGGAAGAACCCGTACAGGACGAACAGCCAGGGCATGAGGGTCGGCTTCAGGTACATCCGCTTCGTGAAGTAGCACAGCAGGTTGGCGGTGAAGGCGGCCACGGCGACGATTCCGAAGGAGAAGAGGTAGGCGACCGCATAGATTCCCAGGACATCTCCCGCCGGTTTCCCGATGCCCATAGGCGGCAGGACCGAGATCGGGAAGGAGAAGAGGAAGCCCGCAATCGCTGCGTACAGCAGCTTTGCAACGGTGACCTCGAGGACGCCGACGGGGTATAGCGTGAGGGCCCTCACCGTCCCTTTCTTCATCTCGCCGCCGTAGTTCGAGGAGAACGCGATCGGGAGGAGGATCATCGTCACGAGGACCATGTACCCGTAGACGAAATCGAGGAGGTTGATGGGGAGCGACTCCCCGCCGACGCGGTCGACGCTCACGTGCACCTCGTTCGACATGGACACGTTCGTGCCCTCGCGCACGGTGAGCTTCACGCGCTGGACGTCGTCGGCCGGGCCGAAGACATGGCTGGGGTTGACGGCCGTAGAGTTCTGCCCGTCCCCGAATTCCCAGAAGTACGTGTACGCGGAGGGGTTCCCGCCCACGACGGTCGCCGTGAAGGAGACCGCGAGCGAATCCCTCCCCGCCGTGCGGTTCGCGCCGATGCCCACCTGAAGGGGCCATGGGCCGGGACCGTAGGCGATGATCCGCAGCGTGCTGCGCACCGGCTCGTCGCCACCCGCATTCTGGACCGCGAGCAGAACGTCGTAGACGCCCGCGTTGGGGTAAACATAGTTCGGCGCCGCAACGAACGACCGGTTCCCGTCCCCGAGGGTCCACGAGACGTTGAAGGGCTCGACCCCGCCGATGGTGTTGGCGGTAAAGCCCACCGAGAGAGGCGCGAGGCCGGACGTCACGTTCGCCTCCGCGTTCACCCGCAGCGGGTCGCCGCCCCCGATGCCGCCAGTCCACGGGGGCACTCCGATCTGCCGGAGCGTGCTCCCGGCGATGCTGAAGCCGATGATGCCGAGGAACAGCAGGAGGACAGTGAGCACGAGAAGCGTCGGCAGCCCGTGGCGGTGGATTTGCCGCAGGTCCCGCCGCACGATCGCGAGGACGGGCTGCACGCGCTCCCGCATCGCGCTCACGTCTTGCCTCCGTCCCTCATCCTGAGGAAGACGTCCTCCATCGTCCCCAACGGCTTCATCTCGAAGAGGGCGATGTTGGCGGCGCCGAGCAAGGCGGCGATCTTCGGGACGTCCGCGGCGCTCTTGAGCGTCACGTGGACCTCGTCCCCCCGGAGCACGCACTCCGTCGTGTCCAGCCCCTGTGAGAGGACCGAGTGCGCCCTCGGCGAATCGGACACGCGCACGGCGTAGGAAGGCGTCAGGTACTGATCCCGGAGCTCGCGGGCCGTCCCGATCTTCAGGACCGTGCCCTTGTCGATGAAGGCGAAACGGTCGACGATGTGCTCCGCCTCGATCAGGTTGTGCGAGGTGAAGAAGACCGTGTTGCCCTCGGACACGAACGTGCGGAGGTGCGCGCGCAGCGTCTTGCGGTGCACGATGTCGATGCCCTGGAACGGTTCGTCGAGAAACATCATCGGGCCCGTGCTGAGGAGCGCGCGGGCGATCGAGATCTTCTGACGCTGGCCGTGGGAGAGCGTCGCGATCCGACTGTTGAGGAACCCGCCGATCTCGGCGACGCCGACCGCCATCGCCGTGCGTGCCTTCCCCGACTCCGCCGTGTGTCCCGCCATGCGCGCGAAGAAGCGGAGGTAGGAGGCGGGCGTCATCTTCTCGTAGAACGCCTCCTCCTCCTGGACGATCCCCAGCTCCCGACGGACGCGCGTCGCCTCCCGCGTCACGTCGTGCCCGCAGACCGTGGCCGTGCCGGACGTCGGCCGTGTGAGCCCACACAGGAGGCGGATCGTCGTCGTCTTTCCCGCGCCGTTGGGACCGAAGAAACCGAAGACTTCGCCCTTGTTCACGTCGAACGCGACGGACTTCACGGCCTGCACGGTGCGGAAGTGCTTCGTCAGCCCTCGCGCCTCGATGACCGCCGGAGCTGCCGCCATCTTGGCGGCGCGCATGAGGCCTTCTCTATTAAGATTGTACGTCCGTATTCGTGGGAATCCCATCCGAAGCGGCGACACTTTCACCGCCCCCTCCCCCGCTCCCCGCTAAGGCCCCCGGCGTCCATCCTCTCCGCCTCCTGGGGAGGAGCATATGGCGACGGCCACGGCCCTCGTGCAGGTCCCGGAAATCGTCGTGCAGAGGCCCGCGCTCACGACGGGCCTGCCCGTGCTCGACGGCCTCCTCGGCCCCTTCGAGGCGTCGCGCCTCGCGCTCGTGGACAGCGGCTCCGACTTCGTCTTCCAGCTGCAGTCCCTGCTGAGCGTGCGGTGCGTCGCCGAGCTCGACAGCGACGTCGTGTTCGTGGACGGCGGGAACAGCGTGGACCCGCACGGCATCGTGCGCCTCGCGAAGCGCGTCGGGTTGCAACGCCTCGACGTGCTCCCGCGGATCCGCGTCGCGCGCGCGTTCACGTGCCACCAGATGGCGACGCTCCTGATTGAGCGTCTGGAGGAGGAGGTCGCGACCTCGGGCGCGCGCCTCGTGATTGTGTCGTGCCTCCCGGAGCTGTACCTCGACGAGGACGTCCCGTACGGGGAGGCCCACCAGCTGTTCCTCCGCTCCCTGCGCGCCGTCCGCGAGGTCACGAACCGCCACGGGACGATCACGGTCGCGACGAACGCGGGTCTCGCGAAGCTGCACAAGCGCCGCGGGCTGCGACGGGCGGCGTACGAGACCGCGGACCGCGCGGTGCGGATGCAGCAGCGCCGCCAGGGGATCCTGATCACGCGGCGGGAGACGGGCGAGGCCGGGTGGTGGCGCCCCGTGCCGCCGAACCAACTCACGCTCCAAGACTTCGAGCGTTCGGAGCTGCGGATCACGACGTTGGCGGTGGACGACGTGCCCAAGGAGGTCCGGAGGGCCGAGCACTTCGGCCTCCACTGGTAGGTCGTCAACTTCATGAAGGACGCATAGTTCCCGCCCGCCGATGCCGGGCATCCGCGTGGAGATCCACGAGCCCGTGAACGTGCTGTCGACGATGCTCCTCGCCCTCCGGGGCGGCCCGCTCCGCGCGAAGCTCCACCCGATCGCCGCCAGGGCGCGCGAGCACGTGAAACCGTTCGTGGACCATCCGTCCATTGCGTGGCTCAAGGAGCTCTATCAGCCCGGCGAGCTCACGTACCTGTACGGCCACGTCGCGCAGCTCTCCGGGCCGCTCACCTTCGTCCCCCAGTCCCTCGTCCTGCCCGCATCCCTGCGGCAGTACGAGGTGCAGCGGATGAAGGAGCTGCCCGCCAAGATGTCCGCCTTCTACCGGGACGCGAAGCTCGGGACGTTCCGCCGCCAACTGAACGCGGAGTACACGCTCGCGGCCGCCGATGTGAAGGACGCGCTCGAGCGGAACCGCATCGAGGAGTTCCTCCAGCAGATGTATGGGCCGTTCCCGTATCAGCTCGTCGTCGTCCCCGTGCCGACCCACCCGAACGCGGGCAGCGGGACGGGCGCGATCACCGTGCGGGAGGACTACGCGTTCCTCCACCCTCCTCGCGTCGCGCCGGACTCGGAGGACCCCGTCTCGTGGTCCCTGGACCCCGAGAGGACGCATGTGCTCGTGCAGCGGGAGCTCTCCCGCGCCCTGCTCCAGGACGCGATGCAGGGGCACAAGGACCTCGTCGCACGCACGAGAGAGGTACTGAGGACGATCCCGCGCGACGCCCCGCTTGTCCGTTCGTATCCGGGCGCGGACGTCCAGTTCACGGAACTGTTCCTCCGGGGCTCGTCCGCATCGTACCTCCGGCGCACGCGGGGGAACGAGGCCGCGGCGCGTTGGATGGAGGACCAGATCAAGCGGACGGGCGCACCCCTCCTCCGCTCCTTCTTCCAAGCGATCGAGGAGTACCTCGGGGGCAGCCGGGGGAAGGACATGGACGCGTTCCTCTCCGACCTGCCGGGAGCCCTCCGCGCGTAGATTACTCGCGGCTGCGAGAGTGTGTCCTCGGACTTTCGGGAGCAAACTGAAATAGTAAGAATTCCTTACATCCATCCGATGGTCGAAATCGTCAAAGTTACGACGAAGGGGCAGCTCACGTTGCCCGTGCGGATACGAAAGGACCTCGGAATCTCGGAAGATACGTACCTCGTTGCCGAGGAAGTCGGGGACTTCGTCGTGCTCCAGCGTGCGGAGGCTCGCTTCGCAGAGATCAGCGCGCTGTTCAGGAAAGAGACACGGCGGAAAGGCGTGAGTCGTTCCTCCCTCCTTCGGACTCTGAAGCGGGTCCGGCGGCGGCGAAACCCGTGAGGTTCTTCCTCGACTCCAACACCATCGTCTCCGGCTTGGCCTTCCGAGGCAACGAATACGCCCTCCTGACGTCGACGTTTTCAAAGTCGGAACATGCTTCTGTCGTCTCGGAGGACGTACTCGACGAAGTGAGGGAGGTCCTTCGTCGCACATTCCCCCGCCTCCGAGAAGAGGCCGAGGAGACCCTGCGCCTCCTGCGCTTCGAGCTCGCGTCGCGCAAGGACTACCGGGAGGCACTCCGAGACTTCCCGCGCCTCCGCGATCCGAAGGACGCCCACGTCCTCGGGGCCGCCCTCGCCACCCGGTGCGACCTTATCGTCACGGGGGATCGGGACCTCCTCGAAGCCGAGCCCGTGGAAGGCGTGAAGGTGGTGAGGTCGTCGGAAGCGCTTCGGATTCTTCGTCGCTCTGCGCCGTCGGGCAGAGCCACCGACCCTTGAGCGCCCCCACGCCGATCAGGAAGAACGTGTTCCACCAGTCCTCCTCCGTCAGGTCGACGTACCGGAGCGGGTTGTTCACCGTGTACACGTACCGGTCCAGCGACTGCGGCACGGTGAGGTGGCCGAGGATCGGGTCCGGCGACAGGAAGCGGCCGAGGTCGGGGTCGTAGAAGCGGCGGTACAGGTAGTACAGGCCGGTGTTCGCGTCCCGCTACTGGGCCGTGAACTTCAGGCTCGGGACGGGGGGACGCTGATCATGAGCACGATTAGACACACTTCGGCGAGACGCGTGGGCGTTCGCGCTACGCCCCAGCCAATCTTGTCCTAGGGGTCAGCTCCTTCCGACCTACCCAGAGGGCTCCGCGAACAGTTAAGGCGCCTCGGACGCATCTGCCAGGCGTGGAGCTGGGATACGTCACGTCCCGAGGGCAGTTCGTCGTCACGGACACGCTTGGGCTCCGGACGATCTTTCCCGCGTACACCATCAATCCCAGGGTACCCTCGTTCGAATTCCTTTCCCGATCGAGACCGATGGAGTTCGTCGCCGACGTGCACGTTGCGGTCGACTTACATCGCGGCGGGTGGACAGCGCCGGGCAAACCCTTCCTCCAACGAACCTCCGCCCGTCTGTACCGGGTCGGCGCCCTTCATGTCCTGATTGGACCGAGGTGGAAGTCTCTCCGCATCGCGCGGCGCGGGGACCGAACGCACGTCCGTTACCCGATTGGTTCGAGCCAGGCGAAGATCAAGAAAGCCCGCGGCGTCACGCCGCCACCCCGAGACGCGCCCCTCGTCGGATTCTTAGAACCCGAAGCCGTCCGAGGCGCCCGGCGCCGTGGCGGCATCGTCGAACTGTTCGCCGTCGAGCGCAAGGAGCGAAGCGACTTTCAAATTGGGAAGCTGAAGGCGACGATCGAGTTCGACCACGCAGACGATGCGGCGGCTTTTGCGAATCCTTTCCCACGGACCACCGACGTGAAGTCTCTAGACGAAACCACAACGCTCGATGTCGAGCGGAGCAAGAGGCTTGATTGGAACGGGAGGCTCCTCCTCGGCCTCTTCGTTATCGTCCTCTTGTACGCGCTGGGCATATTCTTGGCACTCTATTCGTACCAAACGGGGAACCAAGAGAACTTCACTCGCGCGATCGGGAGCATCTGGACGTTCTCCGCCCTCGTCGCGTGGGCGTCCCCCGACGTCGTCTGGAACAACCGAAAGGAAGTGCTGGACTTCATCGACAAGTGGCCCGTCGTCCCCCCGGAACGGTGGACAAAAAACGAACGGGAGCACACGGCTCGGTTCGCCATGGAAATGGCGGCGATGGGGAATCCAGTCGAGCCGACGATGAGGGGCCTCGCGGCCCTCGACCAGTTCTTCCGCAGCCTGCCGCCCGAGACCTATCATCCGCCGTTCGCGCGCGACGCAGGAGGTTTCGTCGGGGTAGCCTTGCGGGCATGGCTCCGCGACGACGTCACGTACCGATGGCGGTACATCCCGGACCGCAAAGATTTCGTGCTGTGGATCGACCCGATCGAGTACTGGCTGGCTCCCCATGTCATCCTCGCGAAAGTGTGGGAGGGGAAACATGAGGACCGACTCGACGAGAGAATCCGCGAGAACGGCTGGCTCATCGAGAGTCGCCTCGCCTTCCGCGAGATCGCCCCGTTCCAGGCCCTCGGACATCTTCCGCAAGGATGGGACGGCTTCGAGTCCGCGATCGAACCGATCGTTGCTGATCTCCGCGCTGGGCCCTCGAATACCTACCTGTGGAACGGCGAGCGTTTCCTGGTCCACCGCGCACGCCATGGCCCGTTCCTCCTGCGGTATACGGAGGCGGTCATCCGGAGGGACGAGCGTCAGGAGACCCTCCCCATCATTGCCATCCCCTTCGACCAAGAGGCTCCGACCGTGCGTGCACGGCTCGAGCGCACGGAGGCGAAGGAAACCGAGCGGCTGGATGCCGCGGTCGTCCACATCGAGGGAACCAGTCATCGGCTCCCCGTGGTAATCGCGAACTATCTCGCCGTCGTCGCGGACCTCTCGGGGCTCGAGGGAGCGTTCGACCTGCGCCTCATGGCCGTGGCCCCTCGCCTCCGGGTCGTCCCGACTCCGACCTCCGACCGTCTCGCGCCGCGCCCACCCTCGGCCGACCGCGTGTCCGTCTCTTGGGCGGACGTCAGGGGCCGTGTGACGTCCGTCCGGCCCGTGGTGAATCCGCTTCACAACACGGCGTTGTGGCGCATCGGACTCGTCGTTTCGAATTTCGCCTTTCAAGTCCTCGTCCGGAAGGACGCGTGCGAGGGCACGCCTGCGGTGGGCAAGGGAGTCGAAGGTGCCTGTTGGCTCGCGGCGGAATTCCCCTCGCGGGTATCGGAGGAGGAAACTGAGGATGGAGCAGAGGAGGAGGACGACGAGGATGATGACGAAGAGGAGGACGAGGACTAGCCTCCACTTTCGCCCACCCCTCCGGGCCACCGCCAAATAGGCGGGACGTCGTGGCTTCCGGGAGCCTCATGGGCCGCACGGTCCCGACGTACCGCATGTACCTCGAGTCGATCCTCGACCGGTGGATGGACTACCGCCGCGCCCTGCGCGAGAAGGACCGCGAGCTGTTCGACGAGGTCATGAACCGCGCGCGGCAGCACGCGTCTGCCGCCAGCTACTGCGCGCACCTCGACCCCGTGGAGACCGCCTTCCTGTCCATCTTCCTCGAGATGCAGCGGGAGATCGCGGAGCTGAAGGCACGGGACGGCAGCCCTCCATGAGGGCTGTCCGAGCGCGACCCAAACCGGAAGATATACATATGCATATGCATACACAGGAAGCGATGGCGAAGACGATCGCGGTGGCCAACGACGTGTATGAGATGCTCGCGAAGGACAAACGAACGGGCGAGAGCTTCAGCGACATCCTGCGGCGGTGGCGGCGAAGCAAGCCCAGCCTCATGGATTCGTTCGGAGTCTGGGGGGACATGCCGGAGGCGGAATTCCGGCGAGTCAAACGGGTCATCGACAGCGTCGACCGCCCGATCTCGGAAGAGCTGGCCTGGAGGAAACGAGCGAGATGAGAATCCTCGACACGACGTTCCTCGTCGATTTTCTGCGGCGCGCGCCCGAGGTGAAGCGCTTAGCGCAAGACCTGGAAGACCGCGGGGAACGACCCGCGACGACGGAGGTCAACGCGTTCGAGCTCCTCGTGGGGGCGTACGAGGAGGGGCGCATCAACCAGGAACGGTTCGCCCAAGTCCAGCAGATGCTCCAGGGGCTCGACGTCTTGGCGCTCGACCGGGCGGGAGCGATCCGCGCCGCCGAACTCCTCTCCGGGTTGAGCGCGCGGGGTCGGACCCCCGGCGTCCTGGACATCCTCGTGGCTGGAATCGCGTTGGCATCAGGATACGACACGATCGTCACGAACGACGAGGGCTTCCGCAGAATCCAAGGCATAAAGGTCCAGACGCACTGAGCACTTTCACTTCTCCCTCCCCCCCGCACCGCCAAGACCGCCGACCTCGTATACCGGCGGGGGAGCACCACGCAGGGCTGGATCGTCGACGCCCACCCGGACTACGAGCGCGATTCCATCGTCCTCTGGCTGTGGACGCCGAGCGGGATACATCGAATCGAGGAACGCGCGTTCCGACCCTCGTTCTTCGTGAAAGTACAGCCGAGCGAGCTGTCGGACCTGCAGCGCCGCCTCGAGATCCTCGACCAGGTCGCCGCCACGCGCGTCGTCATGCGCCGCACAAGTTTGGCGGCGGAGTCCCCGGAGCCGCTCCTCGAGGTCGTCCCCCGCCACTACGGGGACCTGCGGGACGCCGCACGGATCGTGGACAGCGCGGGCGGGTACTACGAGCACGAGCTGTTCGACGTCGACTTGCGCCTCGCGCAGCGGTACTTCCTGCGGCATCGGATCTTCCCTATGGGGCTCGTCGCGTACGACGGGACATGGCGCGCGCTCGAGGAGCACTTCGCGCTCGAGTACGAGATCCCGGACCTGCGGCGTGCCGTGCTCGACGTGGCGGTGGACGCGCCGGCCGGGCTGCCGCGAATGAACGACCGCCTCCTCGGCGCAAGCCTTGGCGGCGATGCCGTCGACGGGGACGAGGAGGACGTGCTCCGCGGGATCAACGCGCTCGTCGAGGACCACGACCCGGACATCGTGCTCACGGACGGGGGCGACGCGTTCGTCATGCCGTTCCTCGAGGGCAAGGCGAGGGCGCTCGGCGTCGACCTCCGGCTCGGGCGCGACCCGGGGTTCCACGGGCGGCGGTCGCCGAAGTCGTACTTCACGTACGGGAAGATCGTGTACAAGCCGAGCCAGTACCTGCTCAAGGGCCGCCTCCACCTGGACCGCGGGCACTTCGCGGTGCGGGAGAGCGGGTTCGCGGGGCTCGTGGAACTTTCACGACTTTCGACGCTGCCGCCACAGGAGCAGGCGAGGCTGACGCCGGGCACGGCGATTTCGACGATGGAGGTGAATCTAGCACACCAGAGCGACGTCGTGGTGCAGTGGAAGAAGAACATGCCCGAGGAATTCAAGACCGCCGAAGACTTGGTCCTCGGAGATCGAGGCGGCTTCATCTTCGAGCCGGAGGTTGGCCTCCATGAGGGAATCGTCGAGATCGATTACGCCTCCTTGTATCCGAACATCATGGTGAAATGCAACATCTCTCCAGAGGCCCTGGATTGTGCATGCTGCGTCCACGATGGGCGCCGCGTGCCGGGCCTTGCCTACCATCTGTGCACGAGACGCCTCGGCCTGATTCCGCGAACGTTGAAACCTCTCGTGGAACGCAAACGGTACTACAAGCGGATGAAGAAAGAGAACACGCCGCTCCGTGAGATCTACGAGGGGCGGGATACGATTCTTAAATGGACGTTAGTGACGGCATTCGGATACCTTGGGCACAGGAACGCGCGCTACGGCCGAATCGAATGCCACGAGGCCATCAACGCCTTCGCACGGAACCTGCTCTTGGATTCCATGCGCATCGCGGAGCAGCACGGGTTCGAGGTCGTGCACGGCATCGTCGACTCCCTGTGGCTGCGCCCCACCGCCAAGGCCGGCGACGTGCGCAAGCTCATCGAACACATCAACGCGGAACTCGGCCTCCCGATCGACCTCGAGGGCACGTACCGCTGGCTCGTCTTCCTCCCGTGCAAGACGACCGGGGTCGGGGCGCTGAACCGGTACTACGGGATGTTCGAGACCGGCGAGTTCAAGCTGCGGGGCATCGAACTACGGAAACACGACACGCCGGGCATCGTGAACAAGATGGAGACGCTGATCCTGCGAGAGCTCGCGAGGGCGAAGACCGGGGACGAGTTCCGCGCCGCAATCCCGAGATGCGTCGCCCTGATCCGCGGCACCGCCAGGGCGCTCCGGGAGAACCGCGTGCCCCTCGCGGACCTCGTGCTCACGAAGACCGTCACGAAGACGCTCGACGAATACCTCGTCATGACCGCGACGGTGGCGGCGCTGAAGCAGCTGAAGAAGCGCGGCTTCGCGGTCGAGCCGGGCGAGTACGTGCGGTACGTGATCCTCGACGAAGCGAGCAAAGTCGCGGAGGCGAAGGTGCGCGTGGCGGAGTTCCTGACGGGAGACGAGGTGCCCGACGCGCAGGCGTACGTGCGCCTGATCTGCCGGGCGGGCGAGACGCTGTTCGCGCCCTTCGGATACACGGAAGAGAAACTCCTGGCGGCGTGCCGCCGCGTGCAGGACGCGCCGGACGTCGATCTGCTGGGCGACGACACGCTCGCGAAGTCCGGCGTGCAGGAGGGCCATTACCCGGGCACGGGCATCGGATACCACGCCTCGTTCGCGGCGCCCGCCGACCTCCTTGCGGAGGAGTAACCTAATCCCCCGCCGCCGATGCACGTCCGTGGCGGCGCACCGGACGAAGACGAAGCTGGAGGCCGCCATCTGCAGGGAGATGGACCGGCAAGGCGTCGCGCACGCGCACCGCGTCCTGAGCTATCGCGTCCGGATGAAGTCGGGCAGGACTGCGGCGTTCCAGCCCGCAATCGTCGCGCATTGCGGCCCCATCCTGTTCCTCGTGGAACCGTGCCTCTCGTACACCCCCGGAGGCGGGGCGGTACAACGGCACGAGCGGTTCCTGGACCAACACTCTGCGGAGCTCGTGCTCATCCTCGTGGCCCCTGCGACCGTGGCGGCACGGCTCCCGCACGGAAGCTACGACGAGCTGTACGAGGACACGGAACTCGAGAAGCTCGTGTCGCGCATCCGAGACCAGGATCCTCACGGGGCCGTGGCGCACTTTGAGAAGCGGAAGCGCGTCAGGGCGGGTTCCTGAACCGCTCATACCGCCGCCGGTACACCAGCATCCCCGCGAGCGCCGCGGCGGCCAGCACCGCGAGGACGACCACCGCGGCGATCCAGACGCCCGCGCCCGACCCGCTCAGGGTGACGTCGTTCACGAAGGCGCGATCCGGAGCCATCTGCGCGACAGACGCGGGGAACGTAAGCCGCGCGCCATCGCCGCCCGAGCGGACCTCAAGGACGATCAGGTCGCCATCCCGAAACCATTCGGGGTACCGGACGGGGATCGCGTAGGACCCGCCGGCCGTCGTCGTGGCCTGCAGGCTCTCGTTCGTGCGCAGGTTCGTCACCGCGACGACGGCTCCGGCCAGCGGTCGGCTGTCAGGCCCCCGCACGACGCCGCGGAATCGGACCCATTCGTGGACGACCAGATCGCGCACGACTGTGAGGTTCACGAGGTCGCCGCCCGCGAGGAGGTAGAAGGACGCCTCGTACATGCCGCCAAATGGCATCGGGACCCGCACCGTGTCGCGACGATCCCGGACCGCAGGGAATTCGAGGGCAAACTCGAAGGCTCCGTCGCGGTACAGGTCCACGGCCATGACTCCGTTCGCCGCCGGGGCCCATTCCAAGTCAAGCGCGTCGTTGGACCCATCCCCGTCCTCGTCCACCGCGACCGCGCTCGCGTTTGCGGCGACCTGCGGGCGACTTCCGATCGCATACCACGTGAGGAAGTCGTCCCACGTCCCGTCCTGGCTCATCGAGAGGGCACCGTAGGAGGGATCGCCGCCGATCGTGGGAAACCAAAGGGAGAGGCCGTGCGCGTTCTTCGCCGGCACTCCGTTGACGGGGGACGGGTTGTCCCAGTGGCGCTCATAGACGACTGCGACGTCGATTGCATTGAGGACCTCGACTCCGCTGCGTTCGAGGCGGCGGCTGGGAGCGTTCGCAAGCACGTTCTCGATGAAGTGGTAGAGGTCGTACTCGTCGCCGCAGCACGAGCCCGCGTTCTCGTACCGCTCCGTCGCGGTGCGCGCCGCCAGGACCTCGGCGGTGAAGTAGGGCTCGTGGATCGCGACCTCCGCGAGGAACGCGTCCAGCTCCGTGAGGAGGGGGCGAAGGGCGGCGGCGTTCACCGCGCTCAGGGCGACGCTGTACTGGGAGGTCCCCTCGTAGCTCTCGACGTACTGGTCGACGAGAATCCCGGCGAGCGCATCGGGCGACACATCCGGATTCGCGACGAGGGACGTCAGGAGACGGTCATAGGGCCAGCCGTCGAACGGCTCGTCTTTCTCGCTCCCGACGAAGTAGTCGACGTATGGGGCGAGTTCGTACAGGATCTCCGCCGTCATGCGGCACGCGTCGTTCCCCAGCAAGTCGATCCGCCGCCCTGTCGTCGCCACGATTGAGTCGAGGGCCGTGCGCAGGTCCACGGCGGTCAGGCGGTCGTTCGCCACGGGGTCGTCATCGACGACGACGCCCTGCCACCCGTCCCCGTGGTCCCACAGGACGAGGAAGACGTGTCGCGCGGGATAGTTCGCGACGCCCCAGCTCACGAACGCGGACAGGGTCGCGGGGTCCGCCATGTTCTCCTCGCCGAGGTTCTGGAGGGAGTTCTGGGGGAGGGGCGCCATGCCCGACGTGACGTAGAACCGGCGGGTGTCCGTCCAGTCCCCGTGGGAGGTGTCGAACCCCGGCGCCCGATCGAACTGGACGACGACGTTCACGTTCGCATCCGAGCCGACGGTCGAGAGCTCGAGGAAGTCGACGATTCCGGCGGGCTCGAGGTTGTTGTCCGCGTCCATGTAGACGAGGATCGTCCAGTCCTTTTCCTGGGCCGGCACGGGGGGCACGAGCAGGACGACCAGCAGGAAAGCCGTGAGAATCGACGCCCGGCGCACGCGTTTCCATCCAGAGGACGCTATTTAGTGGTTTCCCCCAAGGTTCGCAAATCGCGTGCGGTCAGCAGGGAGACGAGTGCGACGCCGGCCGCCCGAAGGTTTTCCGCGCCACCCTCCTCGCGGTCCACGACCGCCACCGCACGATCCACGACCGCGCCCGCAGTCCGAAGGCTTTCGATCGCCTTGCGCAGGGTGCCGGCCGTCGTGACGACGTCCTCGACGAACGCGACGCGATCGCCCACCTGCAGTTCACCCTCGAACGCGCGCTTCGTCCCGTGCTCCTTCGCCTCCTTTCTCACAATCACGTACGGAACGTCCGATTCCAGGGAGACGGCGGCGGCGATCGGCACGGCTCCGAGCTCGACGCCCGCGAGGCGGTCGTACCCCTTCACGTGTGCCGCCATGCGCCGCGCGATCTCGCGAAGCAGGTCGGGACGCGTCGCCGCGCGCTTGATGTCGACGTAGTAGTCGCTCGCTTTCCCGGACGCGAGCGTGAATGCGCCGAACTGGACGGCGCCGCACGCCTTCAGCGCCGTCACGAATTTGCGGTCGTTCACCACGGCACGTCCTTCTTCCCCAGGCGAAAGCCGAGGAGGTTCACCGCGCGATGCAGGAAGGGCGTTATAACCGTGACGAGCACGAGTCCGAAGATCGCATCGCCGCGGACGTAGTGCGACAGGAAGAACCCGTAGTCCGAGAGGACGAGGAGGACGAACGCGCCCAAGTAGAAGTCATACCAGTCGAGCCCGGGCGTGTTCGCCCCGCGCGGGCGACCCATGCGGCGCTTGACGTAGGCACCCATGATGTCCCCGAGCAACGCACCGAACGGAAGGACGAGGAGCGGGACGAGGCCCCCGGGGAATCCGCCCCATGCGAGCTCGGGCTCTGCGGTGACGGCGACGGCCCACTGGAGAACGCCGACGACGACCCCCACGAGGACGCCACCGCCAAAGCCCCTCCACGTCTTGCCGTCCCCGAGGAGCCGGTGGCCGTCCGCAAGCACGCGGCCCCCGTCCATCGGGCGTCCGCCGCCAAACAGGACCGCCGCCGGGTTTGCGACGTAGGCGGGTAGGAAGAACCAGAACGCCTGAAGGAGCGTGAAAGCGAGCGACACGCGCGGCCGTAGGGATGAGCCGCCAAAAGCCTTGCGGTTATCGCATTTGGTATTCACCCCGCCACGGCTAAATAGCGTCGTGCCGGGTGCGTGCGTGGGTCCATGGACCGCCTGCGGACGTACATCGAGGGTTTCGACGAAGTCCTCGGCGGCGGCATCCCCCGGGGGAGCGTCGTCCTCGTCTGCGGCACGCCGGGGACGATGAAGACGTCCGTCACGTTCTCCATCCTCTACAACAACGTGAAGAACAACGGCTCCAAGGCCCTCTACATCTCCCTCGAGGAGGGACACGACGACTTGAAGCGGGCGATGACGGAGCTCGGCCTCGCGGGGATCGACGACCTGGAGCTGTACATCCTCGACGTCTCGAAGATCCGCCTCGAGCACAAGGAGGACGAGACGAGCAAGAACTGGTTCGAGATCCTCGAGAAGTACATCGAGCAGCGCGTCAAGATGAACAAGTTCGACCTCGTCGTGATCGACTCGATGGCGTCACTGTACTCCCTCACTCAAATGCAGAACCCCCGCCGCCAGCTGTTCCACTTCTTCGGCTTCCTCAAGGACTTGGAGGCGACGACGTTCCTCGTGAGCGAGATGCGGCACGGGGAGGAACAGTTCGGTGAGTACGCCGAGGACTTCCTCGCGGACGGCGTGTTGTTCCTCAAGCACTTCGACGCGGGCGTCAGCGACGTGCAGCTCCGCATCCGCTGCGTGAAGATGCGCCGGGCGAACCACGACAAGGGGTACCACCGCCTCCTCCACACGGAGAAGGGCTTCCAGATCACCCGCGTGTTGTCCGAGTAGGTCAGGACCCCTCGATCACGAGGAGCATGCGCACGGCGCGCAAGTACTCGTCGAGCGCGGCCTGGTTCGCGGGCTGTTGGGATCTGTCGAGAAGGCTCTGGCGCTGCTCGAGGGAGGACATGGAGGCCCTCAGCGCGATGGGCGCGTTCTTCGGGGGGCGCGACGAGAACAGGGCGACAAGGATCGCGCGGCCACCGCCATGGCCCAGCAGGAATCCGGCGCGATGCGCGAGGCTCCAAGTGCTCCCCGGCTCCGCGCGTGTGGCGAGGGTGGACACGGTCCGAACGTCCAACCCCTTCGCCTCGCCCGCCGCCGCCAAGAGGCGACCGTCGCGGGAGAACAACATGACCGCCCGAAGTTCGTTCGCGCGGGACGGGAGGACCTCGGCCTCGAAGTCCCGCTGCACGGCTTCTCGTTTTTCGCGGACCGCGAAGCGCTCCATCTCCCGACTGACCGCAAGGATTCTCTGCATCGGCAGCAGGTCCGGTTCCAGGCGGTTCCTGAGGTCCTGATACTCCTCGGGGCGCAGGACCCGGGAGAGGGCACGGAGCCGCTCGCGGAGCTGCTCGACCCGACGTTCCTCTTCGAGCCTGACGAGGGGATCGAGAAGAGAGGGTCCCCCCGGCCTCGAAGGAAAGGGCTCGGTGCGCCCCTGGCTCGCCTCGTCCACCAGCGAGAGGAGCGTCCGGTCCCCGCCTCGGTCCGCAACGGCAGCGAGGTCCCGTTCGCCCCGGATCTGCCAGAGGAGTTGGGTGGTCGCCGCCCCGGCACGGTCCATGGACGCAGCCCAATCGGGACCCGGCCCCATGAGAGTCACGCTGCGAATATCAGGGGGGATAACGAGGGACGCACGCATTTATAAGCCGCAAGCAGAAGGAAAAGGGCAACGAATGGACGACGTTCTGAAGACCCACATCGACGGGCTCGACACGATCCTCGGGGGCGGCATCCCCAAGGGCCATCTCGTCCTGGTCTGCGGAACCCCGGGAACGATGAAGTCCACCTTGTGCTTCACGACGATGTACCACAACGCCGCCCACGGGGGAATGGGCCTCTACATCTCCCTCGAACAGGACGGGGAGAGCTTCCTCCGGTCGATGAAGAAGCTCGGGATGACGGAGGCGGACGAGCGCGTGCACGTGCTCGACCTCGCGATGCTCCGGCGGGAGCTCGGCGAGAAGGAGAGGCAGAAGGACTGGGCGAGCATGCTCCTCGACGTGACCCGCCACGCGGTCCAGGAGGACCGGTACGCGATGGTCACGATCGACTCCCTCGAAGCGTTCTACGCGCTCGCGGAGCTCGCGAACCCCCGGCGGGAGATGTTCCACCTGTTCACGCGGATCAAGGAGCTCGGAGTCACGACGTTCTTCATCTCCGAGATCCCCATCGGCGAACGGCAGCTGACGAAGTACGGGGAGGACTTCCTCACGGACGGCATCCTCCTGCTCGAGCACTTCGACGTCGGGGAGACGGACGTCCAGCTGCGAATCCGCTGCGTCAAGATGCGGGAGATGAGCCAGCAGCACGGGTACTTCGCGGTCAACCACGACGGGAATCGCTTCCTCGTGAGCCAGGTCCTTAGCCACCGGCGGCGTCGCGGCGACGATTCGGAAGACAAGCGGTGAGCCTCGCAAGGTTCTTGGCCCCACTTGGACTGGACCGTTCGTGCCCGAGCCACGGCGGATCGACGTTTGGATGCGCTGGGAGTTCGAGAAGCTCAACGCGGGCGTCGTGACGCGACCGAAGAGCCTCCGGACCCTCCTCGATTCCCCGAAGCTCGAGACCCGGGAGGGTGACGTCATCGACCTCGACCAGCGCATCCTGGACCGGTTGGCGGCGGCGTGCACAGGCAGGGAGCAGGACCGACTCCGCCTGCCGATCACCATCCACTTCTCCGCGGACGTTGCGGATTCCGCCTTCGTCCTCGACGAACTGGCGGCGGACGTGCTCCACCGGCTGGAGGGGTGGGGCGACGCCTATCCGTACCGGGACGGCAAGATGTGGCTCCCCCAGTCCTTGGCGGTGGATCTCCTGCTCCGCTACGGGGGCGTACTTCAAAGGCTCATGATGTAGGGGGCCCGCCTACTCCTCTTTCTTCCTCTGGTTCCAGAAGTCCTCGGGCACGTCATCGTAGACGCTCCCGCCGCGCTCCAGCTCCTCGCGCGCGCGTGCGACCTGGACGAGCTCCGCAATCCGTTCCTTCCGGAACATCCAGTAGTGGATCCGCCACTCGCGGCCGTCGTACAGGGTCGTCTCCTCGCGCTCCGTCGTGAGGATGCCGGAGTCCTCGAGCAGGTAGAACGCGTCGCGGTCCTCCGGTTCGAGGACGTTGTCGATGATCCGCTCGGAGTAGCCGAAGAAGTTCAGGACGTGCTGGGCGATGGACCGCGCCTCGTCGTCCTTCATGCCCGCGCGGTCGATGGAGTTCTTGATCGCCCGGGTGAGGTCCTCGACGGTCAAGGCGCCCGCAGGCCCGGGCTCGGTCTTCGTAAGGATTGCCATTCGCGGGCCTCTGAGGGGGTCTTATGTGGGGGCCGGGCTATTTATATCTTCCGTGAAAACACCGAACCCTGATTTTCACCCCGGCGATTCCGGGGCCGCAAGGCATAAAGGCGGACCCACCTACATAGGTCTGGGGGGGCTGGGGAGGAGCAATGGCGAAGGAGCAAGACGAGGACCTTGCCCGCGAGGTCGAGGACCTCCGGCATGAGGTTCGGCAGCTCCGGGAGGCCATCTCGAGGCTCCCGACGCTCCAGCGCGAGGGCGAAAGCGCCGCCCGAGTCCGCACGTTCGTGCAGGGATTCGACGAGGCGATCGAGGGGGGCATCCCGACGGGACACGTGGTCCTGCTCGCGGGCCCGTCCGGATCGATGAAGACGTCCCTGGCGCTCAGCATCGCCCACCACAACCGCCAGCAGGGCGCGAAGGTCCTGTATGTGTCCCTCGAGGAGCGCCGCGAGAGCCTCGTCCGGACGATGGAGCGCCTGGGCATGAAGGGCTCCGACGACTTCATCGTCGACATCGGAAAACTCCGGACGGAGCACGAGTCTGTGGAGGGAGCGCGGGACTGGCTCCAGATCCTCAAGGACTACCTCGCGCGGCGGCTCGAGAAGGACCGGATCGGCATCCTGGTAATCGATCCCCTCAACTCCCTGTATTCCCTCACGGAGATGACGAACCCCCGCCGGGACCTGTTCCTCTTCTTCGCGTACCTGCGCAGCCTGGGCCTCACGACGATCCTGATCGCGGAGTCCGAGAACAATTCGGACTTCCCTCACCACGAGGAGTTCCTCGCGGACGGGGCGATCGCCCTGTCCTACGGAAGCGCCGCAGGCGGGCGCGTCGACCTGCGAATTCGCTGCAAGAAGCTGCGCCACACGAACCATGTGCGGGACTACTTTCGCCTCGAGTTCGAGGGAGGACGGTTCCGGGCGACCCCGATCGCGCCGGGCTGACTACAGGCTGCCCTTGATCTTGTTCCGGTCGATCTTCACGCCTGCCGGCGTCGCGAGGAGGTAGTTCTTGCCGACCGCTGCGACGTCGCCACCGGTGTCCCGCGCCACGTTCTTCAGGTCCGCGGTCATCCGCTTCAGCGCGAGCTCGTCGTTCGCCAGGGACGTGTAGTCGATGAGGAGCATGTCCCCGTTGTAGACGTGCGTCGTGAGGTCCCCGAGGTCCTCGTACCGATACACCTCCGCGACCCGGACCCAGTGCTCCGCGGTCTGGCCGAGGGGCGAAGCGTCCTCGAACGTGAGTTCCCCGAGGTCGATGTATGCGTCCGATCCCGCGGCGGTGCCGCCTTCCACGAGCTTCTTGAAGGGCTTCTTGATGAAGGCCATAGATCCCATCCCTTGCGCCGCGAAGGGACCACGGGGCTTTAAAGATAGCGGAGGACGCGCCCTCGGGACAGAACGCTCAAATACCAACGGCATCTACGCGAAATCGTCGCACGATGTACGACGTCATCGTCGTCGGGGGAGGCCCCACGGGTTGCACCGCCGGACTGTACGCGCGGACCCGCGATTTGCACACGTTGATCCTCGAGGCGAAGGAGTTCGGGGGGCAGCTGAAGACCCTGTACCCGACGAAGTCCGTCTACGACTACCCGAGCTACATCGCAATCGAGGCGGAGGACTTGGGCAGACTTTTCGTGAACCACGCGCGGGAGGCGGGGTGCGAGATGAAGTATGGAGAGGAGGTCGTCGAGATCGCACGCCGCAAGCGCGACTTCCTCGTGACGACGACGAACCACGCGGAGTACGAGGGGCGGGTGATCATCCTCGCGCTCGGGTGGGGCCTGTTCACGCCGAAGCTGCTCAACGTGCCCGGAGAGGCGGAGCTCGACGGCCACGGTGTTTACTACCTGATCCCGGACCGTCGACTGTTCCGCGGGAAGCGCGTCGTGATCGTCGGCGGCGGGGACAGCGCGCTGGAGTCCGCCCTGCAGCTCATGAGCACCGCGAGCAAAGTCACCGTCATCCATCGCCGCGACGTGTTCCGCGCGATGGAGAAGAACGTGGACGCGGTGAAGCGCTCCCCGATCGAACTCAAGCTGAACTGCGAGGTCACGGAGATCCAGGGGAACGGGGTCGTCGAGTCCGCGATCGTGTACAACAACCAGACCCTTGAGCGGACCGTCATGGACGCGGACGCGGTCGTCGTCCAGGTCGGGTTCCTCATGAACTTGGACCGCGTGCAGAAATGGGGCGTGCAGCTCGAAGACGACCGCCACATCCGCGTCCACGCGGACATGAGCACGACCGAGCCGGGCATCTTCGCGTGCGGCGACGTCGTGTCGTACCCGAACAAGGACAAGCGGATCGTCACGGGAGCCGGGGAGGCGGTCACGGCGGTCATGTCCGCCTACAAGCTCCTCCGGAGCCCGTACTGGGCCTGATCACGGTTCGTCCATCTTCCAGAGGTCGTCGCCCACGTGGTGGATCGACTTCACGGACTTCCCCTTCTCCGACGCGCTCATCTCCGCGCCGGTCATGAGGGCCTCGCCCACCGCCAGAGGGCGACGATTCCGCTCGTCGCGGATCCACACGAAGTCGCCCACGGCGATCCTCGGGTCCGCCTCCACGATGCCCGGCGCCATGACGTCCGCGCCGTTGTAGACGAACTTCACCGCGCCCATGTCCACGGTCACGTACCGACTCGTCGGCCTGTAGGTGAGCGCCCCGCGGACGGTCAGAAGGGGGCGATCGTCGTGCAGGAGGGCCACGGCTTGCGCCTCCACGAGGAGCACACGAAAGGGCCCAGCCTCCGCCAGGTCGACGTTCGCGTCCGGGGAGAACACCGCGCACCCGAAGCTTGCCTCGAGGCTGGCAGCAAGGTCCGCCGACTCCTTGCGGCGCAACCTCTGGCGGTTCCGAAGCTTCAGCACGGCACGCGAACGGACGCGCGCTACTTATCCGCACCGCCCGCCGCGCGCGCGCGCTCGAAGCACCGCTGGGCCTCCTCGGGCCGCGCAAGCGCCTCGAGGGCCTTCCCCCGGTATTGCCACGCCTGGCGGTGGCTCGCGGCGAGGGAGAGAGCCGCGTCGAGCGCCCGCACCGCCCTGGCGGGATGGCCCGCCTCGAGGAGAAGACGGCCCTTCTCCACCCAATACTCCTCGCGGGCGGGCTCCGCGCCGATGGCGGCGTCGAGCGCGCGCAGCGCGCCCTTGCGATTTCCCATGGCGGCATGGGCCCGAGCCATCGTGAACCAAGCGGAGTCGGGCGGCTCCCCGGCGACGAGCGCCTCCTTGCTTGCCACAAGCGCCTGGTCCGGTCGCCGGAGTTCGAGCAGGATCTGGGCGAGCAGGATTCGCACCGCCGCCCCCAAATCGACCGCCAGA
>Ga0209342_10001770_pt1 | contig 23922 bp, 20 predicted proteins | sample RifCSP16_2_FD_184023 | JGI IMG/M metagenome (GOLD analysis project Ga0209342, IMG submission 184023) | Soil microbial communities from Rifle, Colorado - Rifle CSP2_sed 16_2 (SPAdes) (version 2) | ecosystem: Environmental > Terrestrial > Deep subsurface > Rock core/Sediment | place: Rifle... | reverse complement strand
TATTGAGACCAGTTTAGGTCTTTGCAATAATCCAATCGGTTACTTTAGGCAAATACTGTTTGTCTAACACCAGGCAAGGTGATAGAATCTTGGAGTTAACCCAAAGCAAAGTTCGGGCCCGTAGCTTAACTGGCCAGAGCGTCACAATGGCATTGTGAAGGTTGTGGGTTCAAGTCCCATCGGGTCCACAGGGAGTACCCGCCCAACATCGCCTGCGGCGAAGTCGCTGGCGGGCGGGCGAATCTCCTCCGGTCCACCAAGCACTTCGTGCTAGTTCTTAGTAGGTAGCAGGTAGTTTATAGATAAATCTACAAACTACAATCTTTCCAGGGCCAGTAGTTCACCTGGTAGAACACTGCATTCGCATTGCAGAGGTAAGCGGTTCGAGTCCGCTCTGGTCCACAGCGTTTTTATATCAGCAGGTCGCCTTGGCACCTTTCAGTCATGCCAATGGCGCTCCTCTGATATAATTCAAAAATAAATTATCTTAACTTTTTGGAAGTTTTTTAATTATCGGTTTGTGAAAAAAGAAATGTCAAAAAAGATCAAAGGATATCAGTGTTATTAGTTTGGCATATGCGCTTTTCCCCCGCTAATAAAAGTTGACGAAAAAAAGATTTACTTCAAAAGGCTTAATGTATTTTTTTCCCCATAGCAATTAATACTAAGTTTCTTTTTTAAAATTCTAAAAATTCTTTCAATAATTACGGGAAAATTATTTATAGGATTTTGAGAGCATGATTAACTGCTGACAATCGATGACTGATTGTTCTATAGGTCTTTAATTTTCGGCAAAATTTTTGCAATCTTGCCACAAATTTGCCATACTTAGCCAAGATAGTTCACGGTTCACAGCTAATAGTTCATAGATTATCTATGCAAAACCATTCATCAAAAAACAAAATAAGACTATCAGATAATTTTGACCCGAAAGCCATTGAGTCCAAGTGGCCCTTCGGCAAAGCTCAGGGTAAACAGGATTATGACCCGGGTGTTATAGAACCAAAGTGGCAAAAGGTGTGGGAGGAGGAGCGTTTGTATCAGCCCGATATAAAAAGGTCGAAGAATCCCTTTTATAATCTAATGATGTTTCCATACCCTTCAGCCTTGGGGTTGCATGTTGGGAACATCTATGCATTTGTCGGTTCGGACATCCACGGTAGGTTCAAAAGGATGCAGGGTTTTGAAGTTTTTGAACCGATCGGCCTTGACGGTTTCGGCATCCACAGTGAGAATTTTGCCCTAAAAGTTGGCGAACATCCGATGGACCTTTCCAAAAAGACGGAAAGCGCAATTTATGCACAGCTTCGTGCGATAGGCAATGGATTTGCCTGGTCTCACAAACTAGAAACTTATATATCAGACTATTACAAATGGACTCAGTGGATATTCATCCAGTTGTTTAAAAGGGGTTTGGCCTATAGAGCCGAGGCTGATGTCAACTGGTGTCCCTCCTGCAAAACTGTGCTTGCAGATGAACAAGTGGTTCGGAAATCGGAAGCCAGAAATCAGATATCGGAGAAATCCGAAATCCGAAATCCGAAATCCGAAATCTGGGTTTGCGAACGTTGTGGAACTGAGGTCCAAAAGCGCAAGCTTGAACAGTGGTTTTTCAAAATAACAAATTACACGGATCGATTGCTTTTAGGTCTTGAAAAGATCGACTGGAGCGAAAAAGTTAAAGTTGCCCAGAGAAACTGGCTTGGAAAATCCGAAGGACTCCTCTTGAAGTTCGAATCTGATATAGAAAGTTATAGTCAGGTTGAAGTGTTTACGACCAGGCCGGATACTTTATTTGGGGTGACATTTATGGCATTAGCACCCGAGCACCCGCAGGTGATAAAGATTTTAGACAAGTCAAAAGGCTTGTTAAGGCTGCAAATTCAAAAATATGTTACCGATAGTATAAGAAAACCCGAATCAGAGCGAATTGGTCTTGCAGAGGCCGAAAATCAAAAAGCCAGGGAAGTTGTGAAAACGGGTATAAAGACCAGTTTTCACTGTACAAATCCAGTTACCGGCAAGCGGGTTCCGATTTTTATTGCCGATTATGTATTGATGTCTTACGGAACGGGAGCTGTGATGGGGGTACCGGCTCATGATCAGCGTGATTATCTTTTTGCTAGAAAATATCAGATTGATATAGTTGAAGTTGTAAAACCAGCGGGTCCTGTCGGCAGTTTTCCTCCCGACACCCGCACGGCCCATCAAATTTCACAGCAAACTTTCACAGACTACGGTGTGCTTGTGAATTCGGGTGAGTTTAACGGTCTTAATTCCCAAGAAGCAATAAAGGCAATTTCAGACTTTGCAGTCAAAAAAGGATTTGGTGTCAAGAAGGTTATGTGGCACTTGAGGGATTGGATAATTTCCAGACAGAGATATTGGGGAGCGCCCATCCCTATGATTTTTTGCCAAAGTTGCGAAAAGGCTGGAAAATCATGGTTTACAACTGTTGAAGCGAAGAAGCAGAAAAAACTTCCAATTTCCAGTCACGAAATGGCTGGCTGGCCCGCCAGCAACACTTCGCGTAGCGATGCGGGCTGGTATCCGGTTCCCGAATCCGGTTTGCCGGTGGAATTGCCTTACATTAAAAATTTTAAACCGACTGGAACCGGGGTTTCGCCTTTGGCAACAGATCCCAATTTTGTCAAAGTAAAGTGTCCCGACTGCGGATCCGAAGCCAGACGGGAAACCGATGTTTCGGATACTTTCCTTGATTCTGCATGGTACTTCTTGCGATATCCAAGTGTGAGCCTACCGGAAAACTCAGCAAATCAGCAAGTCAGTAGATCGGTTAATCAGAGTATCAGCAAATCAGCAGATCGGAAGGTCAGTAAATCTGAAATTCCGGCATACCGAAACGCTGAAAAACAGATACACCGACACTCCGAATTTTCCGAAAATCTTCCGTGGGACCGTCAGATCACAAAGCGCTGGTTGCCGGTTGATATGTATATCGGCGGGGCAGAGCACTCGGTTTTGCATCTTTTATACAGCCGCTTTTTGTGGAAAGTTTTCTACGATTTTGGATACTTTGATTTTTCCGCCAAAAACCCTAATGGGCAATTAGGCGGACCAGCCAAGATGCCTGCTTCTGGCTGGGAAGAGCCGTTTTCCAAATTCCGCGCGCACGGACTTTTAATTTCCGAGGGCGCCAAGATGAGCAAATCCAAAGGTAACGTTGTTTTGCCCGACCCCTACATTGAGAAATTCGGTGCGGATACTCTGCGTACGTATTTGATGTTTTGCGGCCGGTTCAGCGAGGGAGGCGACTTTCGCGATACAGGCATTGAGGGAATGCACCGGTTCCTAAAGCGAGTCTGGAGACTAGTAATGTCTGCGGGTCCTGTCACGACTTTCCCTCCCGCCAGTGCTCAGTCTTCTCAACCATCCAAACCTTCTCAATCTTCCGAACCTTTCGACTTGCGCGCTGTCGGGGGCCCTTCCAGTCGTGCCACCCGCATTAGTTCGGGTGCGTTGCATCTTATGCACAAAACCATCAAAAAAGTCAGCGAGGATATTGAAAACTTGAGGTACAACACGGCGATTGCCGCGATTATGGAATGGGTCGGCACGCTTGAAAAGCGTGCAGTGGGTAGTTCTGAGTTGATAGATCAGAGACAGGGTAGAAAAGAACTACGAACTATGAACTATGAACTAATTACTCAAGAAGAAGTGCGAACTCTACTGCTTCTTCTTGCCCCTTTTGCGCCATATATGACTGAGGAATTGTGGAGCAGGTTAGCGGGCAATCAGGTGACTGGGGCATCAGGCAAAAACAAATCTGGCAAGCCATCGAGTATTCATAATACTCCGTGGCCGAAATATGATCCGAAGGTGTCGGAGTCCGAAAAAATTGAACTGGTAGTTCAGGTAAACGGCAAAGTCCGCGACAGAATAATAGTCGATCGGGGAATTGAAAAAGAGGATACCCAAAGACTGGTGCTTGATCTTAAAAATACCCAAAAATATGTTTCGGGCAAAAAGCCCAAAAAGGTAATCTTCGTAAAGGACAGACTCATAAACATAGTCATCTAAATAAAAGAGAATTGATATATTATGTTATCTTAAATATATATATAGATACTTTTAAATTCCCGCAAAAATCCGCTTGTCACTTTCTTCGATGGACTGCTTGCAATAAATGTAATATAACTAAATTGGGGATTTTAAATGTTAAAAACGCTGACTTTGTCGGCTTTATTGTTATTGCTTTCGGTATCGGCTACTCTTGCCCAAGACCTTCCGTCAATTTCCCAGTTTGCGGTCAATCTTGAGGTTGCAGACAAAGACGCCAAGTCAGGAGATATCATTTCAATCACCAAAGAGGGTCTCGTAAGAAGCACTGCGGCATATGATGTGGCCATCTTTGGAGTAGTTGTCGGTTCTCCGGTTATTTCAATCGAACCGAGAAGTGACGCGACTTCGGCGGTTGCCTCCACCGGCGTTGCCCAGGTGAAGGTTTCCACAAAAGGTGGGAATATTGAAATCGGTGATTTTATAACAACAAGCGATGAAGCGGGTGTCGGCCAAAAAGCCACAACCTCGGGCTATGTTTTGGGCAAAGCCCTTGAAAATTATGATAAAGGTGACGGCACCGGAACAATTCCAGTTGAAATCAATATTGCATATGTCGACATTCCAATTTCTGCAGGTGCCTCGGGAATAAAAGGTTTACTGGCAATGCTCTCAGAGCCTGAGAATTTCAGGAATTTTGTGCGTTATCTTGCGGGCTTTTTGATAGGGGCGGCAACATTTGTGGGGGCAGTCTATGCTTTTGTCAAGTTTCTGACAGTAGGAATTGTTGCTTTGGGCAGAAATCCTATGGCCAAAAAAACAATAATTTCGTCAATGGTTCTTTCGGGTTTTGTGATTTCCCTTTTGGCCCTTTCCGGTTTCGGGGTGGCGCTCTATATAATAGGTTTTAGGGGGTTTTAAATGGTGACTCTTTTGGCATTGACTCTGGCACTGAACATAATTCTGGCCTTTCTGGTCTTAATTGCCATTTTAAAAATTGCCAAAATCCCGCTTGTTAAAAAGCCGGAGTCTGCCAAGAATGCAAAGCTTACGAAAAAGCTTGAAATCCGCCTGGAGGGGGAAGTTGAAAAGCTTATTGCAGCAGCCGGCCGCCGAATAGACGCCAAGCTTGCGGAATATTTCCAGACTCTTGTGGATGACGCCGCCAGGAAAGGAACAGAGCTTGCCGCCTTCATTGAAAAGGCGCAGGGGGCAATTGTCAAAGAGACCCAGTTTCTGGTAGCCCGGGACATTGCCAAACTTCAGGAGGATCTTCAAAAGTACCGTTCAGATAAATATGCCCGGATTGACCAGCAGGTAAAAGACATGGTTTATGAAATCGCCAAACAGGTACTTGGAAAAGCAATCGATGTCTCAACGCACGAGGATTTGGTCAAAGCCGCGCTTGAGCGCGCCAAGAAAGAAAATCTTTTGGAAAATGCAAAACGTTGAGAATCAAAAAGTCTCCTTCAGATCATTGGTAGACGGCATATTTGCAGCAGACCAGCTTGCCAGGATCCGGGACGATATCCGTACGATTTCTGCGATGGCCTTTAAAGTTGGAGCCGGCTCCCTTTCAAGCCAGATAAAGACTAAAGTCGGGTCAAGCATGTACCTGTACATTTTGTCTTTAGAAAAAGAAAACAGGTTGCCTGCGGCTGCGTCGCTTGGGTACTTTCTTTCCGAACTTGCCGGGTTTCTTGAAGGCATAGACAAAATTACTCTGACTGTGGCATTTGAGCCGAGTTTAGATTTTCAAAAGGAAATCGCCCTGTGGCTGGAGAAAAATTTAGGTAGGAAAGTCGTCTGTGATTTTGCAGTCGATGAAGGGATAATCGGGGGTTTGGTAATTGAATACCACGGCAAATACAAAGACTTTTCCAAAGCCCAAGAAATTGAATCACGGATGAGGAGCGTATGAGAACCTTTGCCGATTATCTTAAAGAAACCGGCGAATACGGAGTGGTCCAGTCGATAGAAACGCCGCTTTTTTACGTTTCGGGTCTGCCTTCTGTTAGGCCGCAGGAGGTCGTGATTACCGAAAACGGCAGCCGGGGGATAGTTCAGGTTTTACTGCCCGATCTGGTGGAAGTTTTGATGCTTGAGGCGCGGATGCTTTCCCATCAGGAAAAAGTAGCCCGGGTTTCTGAACCGGCTTCAATCGGAGTTTCCCAAGAGATGCTGGGGAGAGTAGTGGATCCGTTGGGGAATCCGCTTGATGGGCTGGGCCCTATTGCAGGTAAAAAAGAGCAGCTTGCGATAGATGTAAAGGCGCCGGGAATCCTGCAAAGGTCAAGGGTAATTGACTCCTTGGAAACAGGGGTGACAATAGTCGACATGATGGTTCAGGTGGGTAAAGGCCAGAAGGAATTGGTTGCGGGGGACCAGAAAACCGGCAAAACCGTTTTTTTACTGCAGGCCATGACCCGCCAAGCACAATTAGGGATTATTTGCATTTATGTGTGCATCGGCAAGAAAAAATCAGACCTCAAACACGTCGAATCAGAGCTTTCCAAATCGGGTTCTTTAAAAAACTCCGTAATAGTTGCGGCAACTGCTTCCGACCCGGTTTCATACGTTTATTTTGCACCCTTTGCCGGCTTTACGATCGCCGAATTTTTCAGAAACAGAGGCCAGAATGTGCTGATTGTTTTGGATGACATGACGACTCACGCAAAGTATTACCGCGAAATAGCCCTGGTTGCCAAAAAAACACCGGGCCGCGGTTCATATCCGGGCGATATCTTCCACCATCAGGCGAGGCTTTTGGAGCGGACCGGCAACATCAAGCTTACAAACGGTAAAACGGCCTCAATTACGGCTTTGCCTGTTGCCGAAACCCAGGAGGGTGATTTAACAGGCTACATCCAAACAAACCTGATGGCCATGACCGACGGCCACATATTTTTCGACGTCGAGGAGTTTAAAAGGGGCAGAAGGCCGGCGATTTCCCATGTTCTCTCGGTAACCAGGGTTGGTAACCAGACTCAATCTACGGTTGAAAAAGACCTACGGAGAATGATTGCCTTCAGGCTCAATAATTACTACCGATTCCGGGAAACTTCAAGTTTCGGTGTGGAAATTCCGGCCCAGTACTCAACGGAAATTGACTTTGGCTTAAAAATTGAGGCACTTTTGGATCAGGCAAGTCACGCGGTGATCCCAAAACCCCTCCAGCATCTTTTGCTGGGTCTTTTGTTTGCCAATTTTTGGGATGAGAAAGAACTGAGTCAGCTAATCTCGGACAAACAAAAAATTATCGATGCCTATTTTTCAGGCAAGTTCAAAAGCTTGGCCTTGGAAATTGCCAAAGCCAAAGATTTTAATTATCTTGCGGCACTGCTTTCAAAAAACGCAGGCTTTTTAAATCAAATAACCGGTGGCAGTCTACAGCAAAAGACAACTGCTTGAACAGCAGGAGATGATAACCGTTGTAAAGGCATTAACTGCCCTTACGGTCCTGCGGCTTAATAAGACTTACCAAACGATAAAAGAGACCAGGGGATTATTGGAAAAGATTAACGCCTCGATAAAGCGGGTCTTTGAGATTTATCCCTCAAATGACCCATCGTACGTAAAGCGAAAGAAGCAGTATATGCTCAAAAAACAAGGCGCTGTTCAAAAAACAGTCATGGTTTTTATTGCCGCCAACCAGGATTTTTACGGGGATTTGATTTTTGAAATTTCCAGGCTTTTTATTGCCGATTTTAAAAAAACCGAGGTCGATGCCGTGGTCATCGGTAAAATCGGCCGGGCGATTTTGATGCGCGAGAAAGTTGATTCTCCAAGAATCAGATATTTCGACCTTGACGACGACAGGCCGGATCTGCGCGTTGTCCAGGATATTCTGGAAATTCTGGAGGGATATGATAAGGTTTTGGTTTATCATGGGAAGACAGAATCGCTCTTGCGGCAAATTCCGATAAGAAGCGAGGTTTTGCGCGAAATTCCGGATTTGGTTAAGCCTGCTAAAAAATATATTTTCGAGCCAACCGCAGATGAAGTCCTGGATTTTTTACAAGTCCAGACTTCAATAAATTCTTTTCACCAGCGGGTTTATGAGGCGCAGTACGCCAGACTCGCCGCCAAGAGATGGAACTGGACAAAACAGCAGATGGCCAGGGCAAGGCTTCTGGAGGAGCTGACGCACGATTTTCTTAAGTTTAAAAAATCCCTTTTGCAGAAGCAGCAGCAGGTGACGATTTTTGCCCACCGTCAAAACATCACCGATAACCCGAATATCACAAATACCAACTTATACGGGAGGTAAATATAGAAGCTGGCAGGATCATTTCCGTGCGCGAAAATATTGTCGAAGTCGCATTTTCCGGCGTTCAGCCGTTTCGCCATGAACTTTTGACTTTGGAAGGCGACAATTCGGTAAAACTTGAGGCCTATTCGTCAAGCAGGGAAGGCACGGTATTTGCCTTGGTCCTATCAGATGTAACGGCCCTTTTCCGGGGAGCGGTTGTCACCCGAACGGGTGAAGTGATAACCGTACCGGTAGGTAGTGCTGTAAACGGCAGGCTGATAAACGTTTTCGGGGAACCTCAGGACGGCAAAGATCTGATGGCTTTGGCCCGCCGGCCGATTTATAAACCGGCTCCACCTTACACAGACCTTTTTATCCACAAGGAAGTTTTGGAAACCGGCATCAAAGCCGTCGATTTTTTTATGCCCATGAGAAAAGGAGGGAAAGTAGGGATTTTCGGGGGTTCGGGAGTGGGTAAGACAGTTCTTATTCTGGAGCTTATTCACAATGCCGAGCTTTTAAAAAACACGGCCACAATTTTCTGCGGAATCGGTGAGCGAATAAGAGAAGGCCACGAACTTTATGAAAGCCTGACCACCAAGAAACTTCTTTCCAAAGTTTCTCTGGTTTTCGGTGAAATTAACGAGAAGGCGGCTGCAAGGTTCAGGGTTGCCTATGCGGCGACTACATTGGCCGAATACTACCGCGACGAAGAGTCAAGAGACGTCATCTTCTTTGTCGATAATATCTACCGTTTTATTCAGGCCGGCAATGAAGTCTCCACGCTTTTGGGCAGAATTCCCTCAGAAGACTGGTATCAGCCGACTCTGGCTTCCGATGTGGGTATGTTTGAGGAAAGACTGCTTTCGACCAAAAATGCGGCCATCACCTCGATTCAGGCAATTTACGTGCCGGCAGATGATATGTCAGATTCCGGAATTCAGACGGCTTTTGCCTATTTCGATTCGATTATAGTCCTGTCAAGGACGGTTGCCGGTGAGGGTAAATATCCGGCAATCGATATTTTGGCTTCGTCTTCGTCGGTTATTGACCCCGACATTTTAGGCAAACAGCATTACGATTTGTTTGTGGAAGCAGAGAAAATCTTAAAGCGGTACAGCTATTTGAACAGAATTGTTTCCATAGTCGGTGAATATGAACTTGCCAAGGAGGATCAGGTTATTTATCACCGCGCCAGAAAACTTTTGAATTACATGACTCAGAGTTTCTTCGTAACTTCGGATCAGACAGGCAGGCCGGGCAAGTTTGTGCCCCGCGCAAAAACCATAGCCGACGTTGCCGACATTATTTCCGGAAAAGTGGATTCGGCGCCCGAGGAGGCGTTTCTATACATTGGAGATTTGGGGGAATTACGTGGACGGCCAAAACGTACTTAATGTTTCTGTTATCTGGCACCATTTTACCGGCGCTGCCGATTTTGAGATTGTGGCAAGCGCAATTTCTTCCGAGAATAAAACCGGCAGGTTTGATATCTTGCCCGGCCATGCCAATTTCATCAGCGTGATTTACAACAGTCTGGTTCTGTACACCATGGAGAAAAAACAGGATGTCTACTTTTTCCGGCGCGGCATTGTCGAAGTCTCCGAAAACAGCGTCAAGCTCTTTCTCGAAGGCAAGATTGACTGACAAACGAGGTCTCTCCTCGTTTTAACCTCGTTTTAACATACTTCTAACGATCTCCTCTGACATGACGTACAGTGATATCAAGACTTGAAAATTAACGCTAGGTGTTATAGACTATAGGGCTATGAGTAAAGAAAGCCCACTAAGCCGCAAAATAAGCAGAAGAGAATTTGGGAGGAAGTTATTTGATACAGCAGTCGCCACATCTGCTGTCGCCTTGAGCGCTGGTACACTTACCTACCTTGCAATTGAAGCTAATGAACATCAAGAAACCCTATACGGCAAACCCATCGAAGAACAGAAAAAAAAAGAATTGCTAACACATGTGTTTGGCGATGAGGAATATATCCCATTAAGAGAAGAGCCTAACATGGGAGAACTTGTAGGGATTACGCTTCCAAATTATCGCGTTGATGCACAGGCGTATTACGGGGTTACATACCCTTCTAACTCAAAATTTGCGAAAATTGAAAAGGATGGACGATACTACGGAGTCTGGTATAAGCTTGATGCTGTGCCGATTTTTGAAAAGTCCTCAACGGATGAATTCGTGCCGGTTGGGGAAGTCCATGGTATATATGTTACGGTAAACTTTTTGACAGAGGTGCCCTCGGAATCGGATAATTTAGCTGATGCGCAGTAACGGGTGGCTAAAAGAGCAGTTAGATTTTCTTCTAAAAAACTACTTTTCCGACGTTAAAATATCAGCAGGTCGCCTTGGCACCTTTCATCGAGTCTGACTCGATTTCAGTCATGCCAATGGCGCTTCTCTGATATTTTTACTGGGTTATTTATGAGAGACAAAAATTGGTTAGATAGCCAGCTACAATATCTATTGAGAAATTATTTCTCTGATGTAAAAATTACCAATCCAATCGAAATTCGCTTCGGCAGGGAGGCAAAGTACCGCTTTGGGTCAATAAGATTAATAAGAGCCGGAAGGTCAAAGAGACAAAGAGCCGGAGGTAAATTTTCAATTTTCAAATCTCAACTTTCAATTTCCAGAATTCCCCAAAAAAGCATCATCACAATCACATCTTTGTTTGCCAAAGAAACGGTGCCTGCAGATGTCGTGCGCTACACCATCGGCCATGAACTTTGCCACTTCGCCCACGGATTTTCCAGCCAAAACAGACGGATGTTTAAATATCCACATCATGGCGGTATAGTCAATAAAGAACTGAAAGAAAGAGGCGCGGAAGATTTAATTTTGGCATTCAAAAAATGGCTGAAGATCTACAGGAAGAAGATTTTGGCGGGCAAGATCAACGTTTAAAATTTGCAGTTTTCGGACTGTTTTTTGCCGGTCTTTTTCTTCTGGCTTTAGGCGCCGGCATTTTTCTTTTTAGAAATTCCCAATCGCAGGGCGATGATATCCAGATAATTTCTGCGGATTCCCAGAGTCAATCAGCCGCAAAGATTGTTGTCCATGTTGACGGCGCGGTTTTAAAGCCGGGGGTTTATGAAATGTCTGCAGATAGTAGAGTTTCCGATGCGGTTTCGGCGTCAGGAGGTTTATCAGATAACGCAGATATGTCGCGGGTCAACCTTGCGGCCAAAGTTGCAGACGGCCAGAAAATTTATATTCCGAATATTGGAGAAGGGGTTGGGGTTGGAGAAGCTGGAGTCGAGGGAGTACAAAGTTTAATAAACATCAACACGGCCACAGAAAGCCAGCTTGATACACTGCCCGGCGTCGGGCCGGCAACCGCCCAAAAAATCATCACCTCGCGCCCTTACAGCTCGCCGGAAGAACTTTTGGGCAAAAAGGCGGTTGGACAGTCGGTTTATGAAAAAATCAAGGATTTAATTACCTACTAAAATTGTTTTTCATTGACACACTTTCAGGAAAGTGTCTTACTTAAATTACAAGACTTTCAATCCGGTGAAATATAAATCCGCCAACGTTTCGGTACTTCTGGTAATCGGTCTTTTATTTGCTCTTTTATTTTTTTTATTTATCGTATTTGGCACAAATTTTGGGAACCGGTTTGGTGGTGTTTATGAGAGAAAGCTGGATCAGGCAACAGCGGCCAAGGAGCGTAAAGCCATTCTCAAGGTCGATCCGGACACCGCAGAATCAAGGACTTCATACAAAGTCACAGGGTCGGGATTTAAAGCTGGAACGGTGGTTTATTTAAATTTTTCGGATCCTGCGTGCTGCACTTCTTTTGCCGTTTCGCCTGATGATCTGGGGAATATATCTTTTGCGAAAGAAACAGGCAAACCGGGAATCTACAGGGTTGAGGCATTTCAAAGGTATGAAAATAGCCTTGTTCTTGTCGCAACCGTTTTCCTTGAGGTAACTGAAAAAGGGCAGTAAATTGACCCCATAGCCTACAATTGACAGTTTAACGTAATTAGGACAGGACCTTGGCAACAAATTGGCCAGGTGTTAACAGGTTAAGTCCTAAGTGTAATCTAGCATAATTGTAGTACTTGATATACTTTCGTAAGTCTTGTTCTATCGTCTTTTCGTTAGGCATAACACTACCAAAGCATTCTTCTTGTATTGTCCTGTTAAACCTTTCAATATGTGCATTATCATTTGGTGTTCTAATACGTGAATGACGAAGTTTAATTTGTCTCTTGCTAAGCAAGAACGTTAACCCTTGACTGAATTCTGGTCCGTGATCGGTTTGCAACATCGAAAAGGAGAAACCGAAGTAAACTTGCGCTTGCGCTATTACACGAAAGCTGATTTTCTGCCTAAGCTTAGAGTGATACTCGGCATATGCTAAGCGCGAGTAAAGATCAATTAAGGTGTAGATGTAGAAGCGAGAGCCGTCACCTTTTTGGACGTGAATGGTATCCATTTGTACAAGTGCGCCAGGCGAGTCTGCCTTAGGTCTTTTGTAAACAGATTTATACATAGTTGCCTGTTTCTTCTTTCTAACAAGTCTTTCTCTTTTCAGTATTCTACCGACACTTCTTTGGCTAATTACATATCCTTCACTTACAAGATGTGCATGCAAAACTGGTGCACAACGACCCAGTTTCTTCCTCAGGGCAACAACTCTATTAACCACTGTGTCAGAAACTTGGTTTGGATGGTGGTGTGGTCTTGATGATTGTGTACCGTAGGGAAGCCTATGATCAGTAGGCACTCGCTTAAGCCACTTACCAATGGTTACCCTGTGAACTCCAACCATTCTGGCAACTTGTGCTGCCTTTATTCCCTGTAAGCGTACAAGATCGACTGCGTATCGTCTTGCCTTGGGTGCATACGGATTGCTAGTATATGCCATAAGCAGGTGTTCTCCTTAAGTTGATTTTCTTAACCTTAAGTTTGACACCTGCCTTTTTAATATTCAAAATGTTGCCAAGCTATTGACCAATTACGTTTAAAACCTATAGTGTATAATTTGTCTCTAAAGTTTTTTGGAAAATGGGTTATGGAAAGAAGTGAATTAAAAAAACCAGTCACTCAGGAAATATTCCCGCGAGCCGCAATTGTTGGAGTTATTCTAGTTGGAGCAATCGTTGCGGGCTGTAGAAGTGAAGTGGGAAATAATCAAACCCCTGCTACCACCCAAGATAATACAACGGTAACAGAAACCGTAAAAGCGGCACCGACATTTGAGCAAATTCAGGCGCAGATATTTGATGCTTATAAAACAGTCGGAAAAGAAGCGCCACGGAGTGTAACTGAAGCCCTGTCGGCTTGTGTAGAGGATCTTTCGCCGGGCACCGATATCGAACCGGTGTCTTATGCAATGGACAGATGCGGTAGTGTAGGGGACGAGTTAAATGCCGAATATCAGAAAACCAAGCATAGCGTTTTTGCAGAAGCACTCGAGAATATGAAATATTTTACTTTCGACAGATTGGAAAAAATGGTGCCGGAAGACAGCATTTTTGATGTAGAAGCGTATGAACGAAGTTTAGAAAAGAACAATTTTACACTCCCGGTCGGTCAAGAGTAGCGTCTTTTTCCCAATTTGACCCGTTCTCCACTTTCAGCTTAAGATTAAATTAGTTTGAAAAAGCCCCGCAACATGCGATGCGGGACTTACATGGATCATGTCAAAACAGCCTGCCGAGCCTGCGACGGGGAATTTCTGGGAAAGCCCCATCGAGCCTGTCTATCATAATATCCGTAAAAACCTCAAAGGCCACCCCCATGCCGATTTCTTAGAAGTCTACATCGGCCTTGGAGCCATTATTGCATTCCTCTTTTTGGCCTCACTTGCCCCCCAGATCGGTGAAAAACTGGGACTTGTTTCGCTTCGCAAAGAGGGGCAGCAATCCTTTGCCAGTCAGGAAGAATACGATATCAAGATGTTAACTGACAGCTTGCTTGCGGAGTATGCCAATTATGAGGCAGTTGTAGGTGATGTCCAAACACAACCGGAACAACCACCACCTCAGCCCGAATCACCATCACCGGAGACTACCCAATCCGCCCAGCCGTTAACCACCCCGTCTCCAGAGTCGTTCCCGTCACCGCAGCAAGACCAAACCGCAACTTCAGAATCACAGGTTCAGGGAGAAAAAACCAAAAAGGACAAGAAAGAGAAAAAAGAAGATATTGAAAAAAGGATGGCTGATATTTCCCAAAAAAGGAAGGAAAAGCTACTCTCCGTTATCGAAAAAAGACCGGATTTGATACTGCAGTATAAAATCCCCAAGGATATCAGAAGCAAACTGTCCTCAAGTGTTCAACCTAACATTGAAGAAGAAATTGACTATGTTGGGAAGTTTGAAAATATCATTGAAGAAGATTTTACAAATCAGAAAAGCAAAGATTACTATTTCCTAATCTATTCTAATAAACGCCTTTCTTTACACACCACCGATCCGTTTAGCGCGCCGCTTTCGGGAAGCAAGGTCAGAGTTACCGGCGTAAAACTTGATGACAAGATTGCCTTTAGCACCAAAAACACCGTCGAAGTTCTTGAAGAAGCAACACCTGATACAATAGGGGAGCAGAAGACGATAGTGCTTTTGGTTAATTTTCAAAATACCGCCCAGCCAGCTCTGACAAAAGAGCAGGTCGGCAATTTCGTAAATGGTCGATTAGCCGATTTTTATACGGAAAATTCCTATTCAAAAATGAATATTGCAGCTGACGTTTTAGGGTGGTACCAGATCCCTGTTAATCGTCCTTGTTCGAATTCACTCCAAGTGCGATCTGAGGCAATTGCCGCCGCTGAAAGCGGCGTCTTCTTTCCTAACTACAGCCGTCTTCTTATTTTTGTTCCCTCTCTTTGCAGTGATGTCTCATCAAGCGCACTCGGTTTATCATCCATCGGGAAAATCACGATTAATTCCGCGGATGGACTGGTTGAAATGTCTTTTGCTCTTATCACATCTTCCAATGCAACCAATCTTGGAGTAGTGGGGCATGAATTCGGCCACGGGCTGGGCAGCCAGCACGCCTCGTTTCTCGACTGCGGAGCACAAACCATTGCATCTTCGGGATGTTCTGTTATCGAATATGGCGACGCCTACGATATCATGGGCGGCGCACCTCTTCCCGGACATTGGATAAATCACTTTAATGCTCCCCACAAGGAACTTATGGGGTGGTTTAGCTCTGCGAACGTAGGGACCATAACTGCAAGCGGGACATACGTGCTTGAGCCGATTGAGACGGCAGCATCGAATCTGAAGGTCTTAAAAATTCAGCGTGCGCCTGATGATTTTCTCTATATCGAGTACCGTCAGCCCATAGGGTTTGACACTATTTCCGCGTCTAATCCCACCACCGATATTTTTCAAGGCGCGCTTGTGCATTCTCTGTATACATTTGTCTCGGGAAAATCTCTTCTTCTTGACATTTCACCGACTACCGAGTCAGAAGTAAATTATGTAGCGCTTGCACAGGGCGCAACTTTTACCGACCCCGCTACTGCTACGGTTGTTAGCGTTGCTTCAAAAGACCCTGTTGCAATAACTCTCAATGTTCAGATTGGGAAGACTGATTTTGTACCTCCTATAGCTTCGTTAAATTCGCCAAGTGAGGGAAATGCGGTGTTTGATAACGTTACCGTCGGCGCTAATGCCTCCGATGACTCCGGTATTGATAAGGTTGAATTTTACTACCTGCCGCAACCGGTTGGAATGGCGCACCTTATAGGAACGGATTCCTTAGCGCCTTACACCATCAGTTGGGATACGAGACAGGTGGCCAATGGTTCGTATCGGCTGTACGTCCGTGCCTTTGACAAATCCGGAACGTCCTTCAATGTCGCCAATAATTCAAACTTGTCGAACAAGATTCTTGTTACGGTGAATAATGCAGACAGCGACAACGACAGCTTCAAGGATGCAGTAGAAAGCTATATCGGAACCGACCCCAACCGCGCCTGTTCCGCCACTGCAGCTGCCAATGACGAACCCGTTGACGCCTGGCCGCCTGACTTTAATGATGATCGGAAGGCAAATATCGTAGATGTTCTTTTCTTCGGGGATAAAATGAATAAAAATAATCCTTCCTTAAAACGCTATGACTTTGACATGAACGGTACCATAAACATTATCGATGTCCAATACATGTCACCCTACATGAGCAAATCCTGCACACCATAGGCAGCTGACCCCGCACCAGAACCCCGCAGGACAATAAGTTGTCAACGGGGCAGGCAAATTCGGTACGGGGCAGGCAACTGACATCTAACAACTGACACCTGACATTTGACAATTAACAAAATCTAGGCAAAAAGTGGACAGTCCTTATCTAAAACTATAAACTACGGATAACTCTTGAACACACATTGGCCTATAGAGTATAATAGTTCTAGATTTATGGAAAATACTGAGTCTATTGATGCCAAACAAGGTCAGACCTTGTCAATCGATATTTTGTGGCCGGATGCGCAGAGGTTAAGTCAATGGCAGGCTTCACCGCCTTCGGATTTAAACGAATCGGCGATAGTTTTAAGGGTCAATTATGGGCCTTCGACGAGCTCAGGATTCTGCGCGTATTTAACAGCCGATATTCCCAAAGAAACATTGCAGGGATTGATCGAAAAAGAATGCCAGATTTTAAAAATTGCCCACCACGGCTCCAAAACCGGCACAAATGAGGAAATATTAAACGAGGTCCGTCCTCGTTTGGCAATAATTCAGGTAGGGAAAAATTCTTATGGCCATCCGACAAAGGAAGTTCTTGATTTGTTAAGATCAAAGGCAGTAAAAATACTCCGCAATGATACAAACGGCATCATTGAAATTAAGAGTGATGGGAGGTATTTGAATGTTACAACAGATAGAAATTAATACCCTGCTTGGGTATAATTTGACAAATTAAAAAAATCTATATATAATACCCCATAGTTTGTACATTAAGCTAATATGATTAAAAAGATCACGGCTATTTTTTCACTTTTAAATCTGCTCTTATTTGTCAACCCTGTTTTGGCAATCGGCGTAAGTAGCCACGCCACGAAGCAGTATGATATTCCTGGTTCTGCTGTTCAAATTTCCGATAGTGTCTACAGTTTAGGAAAAGCAAAAGACCCGAAATCCGGCAAAGTTGTCGAGGGGTTTGCCGTTGTCCATTACAAAAACCCCGAAGGTAAAATTTCCAAAGCAGCCAGGGCAAAGAAGACGAATACGTGCTACGGATATCTTTCAACCGGAGCAAAATGGAAAACAGTTGAGCCATGGGTAATTAACCCGGCCAACACTCGGGGCTTGCCTGGTGATATCCTACTTAATAACCTAACCGGTGATATATCCAAGTGGGAGGATGCCGCAGATGGGGTAGCCACCAATGGAAAGATAGTTAACATTTTGGGAGACGGATCAATCACGACTTCCGACTTATCACAATTTGCAAATACGCTAAATAGTGTAAATGAAGTTTATTTTGCCGATATTACTACCCCCGGTGTGATTGCCGTAACTACTGTTTGGGGTTTCTGGGGCGGAGATATTTCTACACGGGAGATAGTTGAGTGGGACCAAGTTTATGACGATGTTGATTTTGGCTGGTCGGTTTCCGGAGAAAGCAGCAAGATGGATTTTGATAATATTGCCACCCACGAGCTTGGACACGCCGCAGGTATGGCCGATCTTTATACTGCTTCCTGCAGTAATGAGACGATGTACGGTTATGCTACTTTAGGTGAAACTAAGAAAAGTACTCTTGAGCAGGGCGATATTCGCGGCATAAATCTTCTTTACTAAGATTGATTCTTTTAAGCAATAATCACGCGAAATAACAGCAATAAAATTAGCCCGAAAAAGAAAATAATTACCCAATTCTTGTAAAAGAGTTATATTTTGAGGTATTCTAAATTAGATGCCTGCCCGGTCTGCCAAAAATAATAACCTACCCCTATTTGGGAAGTTTAAGACGAGACTTGAGTCTAAGCCTCAGGACACGTTAATTTATGTTGGCTTTGCCTTAATTGCCATTTTTTTCATTTTGGCATCGCTTGCACCAGATCTTAGCAGTAAATTCGGTCTTCTATATCTTAAAAAGCAGCTTCAAAAGATTTTTGCCGCGGGACCTCTTGCTGTTGAGGTGGAAAGCGGTACGGTTTCCGGACCCGTAACCGTAGTCAGCGATTCTAGCGCTTCAGGAAATAAATATGTGCAGTTCGGATCTCCCGGAAGCTCTTTTCAACCGTCTGCACCTTACTACGCGACTTTTTACTATCAGTGGTATAAAAATCCCGGCTCGGATGGGTCATGGAGTTATTGGAGTGATCATGGCAATAATCCACCAAATACATGGTTTTCTCATTTTATTCCGGACAGCAATACCGCAAGTTTCGATCCTGCCAATGAACTTTACAGCAGTAATGGTTACAACAATTTTAAATGGCAGGTTGCTAAAATGGCAGAGGCAAAACAGGAAATAGCCATTGCCTCATGGTTCGGTCCTACAACACGTGAGGATATTGCCTTTAATAATATTATAAATTCATTTATGGGTATGGCCGATAATCCTTATCCTAATTTGAGATGGAGTATCTATTACGAAGACGAAGGTTTTGGGGATCCAAGTGTCGCCACAATCATCAATGACCTGAATCATATCAAGAATAACTTCGCCGCAAGTCCGTATTTTTTCAAGATCGGCGGTAAGCCGGCTATCTTTGTCTATGCAGGCGCCACTGACAATCCGGGTACGATGACCCAGAGGTGGAAAGATGCCAATAACCAGTTGGGAAACTCCTTCTACGTAATTTTAAAGGTATTTTCGGGTTATTCGGCTGATCCGAACCAACCCGATTCCTGGCATCAGTACGCGCCTGCCTCCAGAAGCGGTTCCCATGCCCCGTACTCGTCTTATGTCAGCCCGGGTTTTTGGCTTGATGACGGTTCTGCCGAACGGTTAGTCAGAAATCCTGTCGATTTTGAAAACGCAGTCAAAGCTATGGTTTCTGCTAATGTGACTTGGAAATTAACAGAAACCTGGAACGAGTGGGGTGAAGGAACGTCAGTCGAACCTGGGGAGCAGGTAAGGTTTAATTCCTCAACAGGCAAAGATGAGCCAGATCCCATCGGTTATCAATTTAAAAACCTTTATATAGACATCTTAAATAGAAATTTACCGTTTTTAGAGCAGGGAACGGGGCGCTAAAAGAGGAATATATGCAAAAGAACATTTTTGTTATTACGGTCATTGTCATCAGCATCATTGTTCTAAGTGGCGTTGTAATCTTATGGATGAATAACGAGAAATCCAGAGGACAGCCGATTGGCAATACCGCAGACCAAAATGCTCCTAACATTGAAACGGAAGTTGCAACTGATCCTAGATTTCCAGAAATAAAAGGGAAATTAATGTCTGGATTCCCGGAAATTCCAGTTTATCCCGGCGCGACTCTGATAGCTTCGGCCAAAACAAACCGCGCGAATGAACAAGATACGGGGTACCGGGCTAAATGGGAGACTCAAGATGCGGTTGTTAAAGTAATGAAGTGGTATCAAGAGGAGCTACCCAAGAGTGGTTGGGCATATGAGACTCCCAATGATCCCAATGCGAGCGGTGAGCAAGTAGCGCAAATTAAAAAGAGTGATCTGGAAGGGTTTTTAGAAGCCGAACGTGAAGAAAAGGGCACGGAGATTGTAGTTGAAGTGAGGATAACGAAGTAAGTAAGCCGTATGAGAAAATCTAGAAAATTATTCGTCTTTTTGATATTAACTTTATTTATATTTGGTCTAGCTGTTCTAGTTTTGTCTTTGAGTTCAAAATCCGGAACAGTTCAAGCCCAAACCCCTGTCTCATTTAGCTTTGGCGTAGCCGGAGATTATGCCAACGGAAGCAATTTCCACGCCACTGCTGCCCAAGTGAAGGCACAAAATCCCGATTTTCAACTTGCGGTGGGTGATTTAGCCTATTCTACCGTTGAACAAAGCTGGTGCAATTATTGGAAGAATACTGCTCTCTACAATAACATTTTGATTCTCGCTGGCAATCACGATAGCGGTGAAAGCTCCTCAGGAAACATCAATACTTACGCCCAATATTGTCCTTACACTCTGAGTTCCCTCTTAACTGGTACCTATGCTAAACAATATTATTTTGATTACCCCCAGACAAACCCGATAGCCAGGTTTATCATGATATCTCCAGGATTAGGAGGTAGCTATATTGGGTTTGATACTAATTATGCTGTAGGTCATCAGGGTTACACCTTTACCCAAAGCGCCATCGATGATGCCAGAGCCAAAGGGATTAAATGGATCGTCGTCGGAATGCACAAAAACTGTCTTTCCATAGGCACTAAAGGTTGTGAAATTGGAACGGACCTGATGAATCTTTTAATTAGCAAACGGGTTGACCTGGTGTTGCAGGGCCATGACCATAACTACCAAAGAAGTAAACAGTTAACCTGTGCCCAAACAAATTCCTATAACGCTTCCTGCGTTGCCGATGACGGAGCTGATGGTCAATACACGAAAGGTGCCGGAACAATATTTCTCATTGACGGTACCGGTGGCCAGGGACTATATAGCGTTAATCCCGGTAACCCAGGTGATTGTATTAATACTGGTGATTCAGAAACCTGCTATTTTGCTAAATGGATGGGCTCAAATATTAATCCAACTTTTGGTTTCACCAAATTTAGTGTTACCGATACTCAGATTAGTGCCCAATTTATTCGTTCGGCCGGAGGTACTTTTGGGGATTCTTTCACCATCTCCAGCAACCCCGGTTCGACTCCTTCACCCACACCTTCACCATCATCGTATCCGGATTTGGTGGTAACTGATTTTACTTGGATCCCAGCTGTTCCTGCTGTCGGGAATAACGTGAGTTTCACTGCCACGATTAAAAACCAGGGAAACGGGGCTACTCCTGCAGGGACAATCCACGGTATAGGATTTTTTATAGACGGTGCGTTATCGGCAAATACATGGTCGGATAATTACACAAGCTCAATCCCGCCAGGAGCGTCTGTAACTTTGACTTCAAACGGTCCTCCATGGCTAGCAACTGCAGGGACACATAATATTGTTGCGCGCGTTGATGATGCCAACAGAATAATCGAGTCCAATGAAACAAATAATGCATTGACAAAGACGCTAACTGTCAACTCAGCAATTTCTTCACCGTCTCCTTCCCCCATATCTTCGCCACTTCCGGTTTGTACCCCAGTCTCGACAAGTTTAGGCGTGGTAGAAACAACTATGGATGTTACGGAGCAGGGTACATATAAAGTATGGAGCAGAATTTCGGCACCAGATAGTGCAGCAAATTCATATTTGGTGCAAATTGATAATAATTGTCCAATTGTAGTTGGAGACAATAGCGGAATGCCTAGTAATAACTGGACATGGATTGATTATAAAGAAGGCAGTGATGCTAACAAAATAACAGTGTCCTTAACTTCCGGCAGTCATTCTTTAAAGTTAATTGGGAGAGAGCCCGGGGTCAAACTTGATAGGGTAATATTATCGATAGATATCAATTGCACGCCTCAGGATAAAGGAGATAATTGTTTAGCAGCTTCGCCTTCACCAAGTCCTACTTCACCGCCTTCACCAAGTCCTACTTCACCGCCTATTTCTGTGGATACCGATGGCGATAGTTTTACTGATTCTGTTGAGATCTATCTCGGCACCGATCTCAACCGCGCGTGCTCTGCGACTACTAATGCTAATGACGAACCCATTGACTCCTGGCCGCCTGACTTTAATGATGATCGGACGGTGAATATTATTGACGTTCTTTTCTTCGGGGACAAGGTAACCAAGAAGGTTAGCGATGATCCGTCTTTAAAGCGCTATGACTTTGACGCAAACGGTACTATAAACATTATCGATGTCCAATACATGCAGCCCTACATGACCAAAACCTGTTCTCCCTAAGTTAATATAAAATTACTTTAGCGTATTTTTTTCACATTCATATAAATTAGATCGATGAAGTTTGAGAGTATTTTATACGTTATTTTAATAGTTTTGTTGGGGTTTGGGTTTGCCCTAAGGATTGTTTCGCAAGGGAAACAGGAAATTCCTAAAGGTGTACCTATCAAACTTGCTGCGACGATTAAGAAAGAGCCGCGGATTTATGAGAGTAATCAGGTAATAGAGATAGGCGACGGCAAGGTTTATGTTGATCTTTACCCAAGATTCAAAGTAGGGGATAAGATTTTACTTTCCGGCGAGGTGGATTCAGAAGGCAGGATTTTTCGGCCAAAGGTTGAGGTTCTTGGCCGCCGGCGATCTGTCTCAAGTTTCTTTTCAAACATAAGACTCAAGATTTCCCAGAATATCGCATCTTATCTGCCCTCGCGCGAGGCGACAATCGTTTCAGGGACGGTCCTTGGAGTCGATAGGATTGAGAAGAGCTTCCGCGATGATTTGGTTAAAACCGGCACGATCCACGTGGTTGTGGTTTCCGGCCAGAATTTAATGATTGTAGCCGGAGTCTTTTTATCCCTTGTCAGGTATTTTGGAAGAAGGAAAAGCCTGGCGCTTGCTTGTCTGGCGGTTATCACCTACGCGTTTCTGACCGGTTTTGAAGCGCCGGTCGTGCGCGCCAGCATAATGGTGATATTGGCATCTATTGCGATATATTTCGGCAGGCAAATGATGCCTATCTGGAGCTTGATTTTGGCAGCACTTTTGATTTTATTTATCTGGCCGCAGGCAATTTTCGAAGTATCGTTCCAGCTGACATTTGCGGCGACTTTGGGAATTATGACTCTGGGAAGCTGGTTGACAAGGATACTCGCGGGTCCTGTCAGCAGTTTCCTTCCCGCCCCTTCGATAAACTCAGGACAAGCAGTGTTGCGCGTTTATCCTGAGCGAAGTCGAAGGGCTGTCGGGAACCCTCCCACTGCTGTCACCCGCTTGATTAAGGGTTTCATTGCCGATAATGCCGCGATTGCCACCAGCGCCTACATTTTTACGGCTCCGATCATTTTATTTTACTTCGGCAGGATTTCGCCTTTGGCACCTTTGGCAAATATTCTGGTTGCCGAAGCGGTTTTTCCGGTGATGATATTGGGATTTTTGGTGGCACTGACAAGCCTTGTTTTTTCACCACTTGCGCAAATCCTATCTTACATTGCATATGTCCCTGCCTACTATTTTGTTAAAGTGGTTGGGTTTTTCGCCAAAATTCCCATTGAGCAGGTGAGTTTTGGGAAGGGTAGCCTTTTGGCAGTTTTAATCTTTTATCTTTTAATTTTTATCTTGTTTGCAATATGGACCAAAAAACCAAAATCTTCCTGACCCTGGCTGTAATTTTTGCAGGGCTTGGGCTTCTTTTGATTTTTTCCTTCCAAAACCTGGGCAAATTCCGCCTGATTTTCTGCGATGTCGGCCAGGGAGACGGTATGCTTTTGGTATCGCATTCAGGCAAGCAAATTATTGTTGACGGTGGGCCGGGTACAAAAATTGTTGACTGTTTGTCCGCGAATATGCCTTTTTGGGACCGCACCGTTGAGCTTGTGGTTGCCACACACGCCCAAAAAGACCATATAGAAGGCTTATTGGAAGTTTTGGCCAGGTACAAAGTCGGGATGATTGCAGAAACCAAGGTTAATAATAGTTCACAGCTTTACCGCGCATGGCAAAAAGCAGTTGAGAAT
>Ga0209342_10001769_pt1 | contig 23926 bp, 38 predicted proteins | sample RifCSP16_2_FD_184023 | JGI IMG/M metagenome (GOLD analysis project Ga0209342, IMG submission 184023) | Soil microbial communities from Rifle, Colorado - Rifle CSP2_sed 16_2 (SPAdes) (version 2) | ecosystem: Environmental > Terrestrial > Deep subsurface > Rock core/Sediment | place: Rifle... | reverse complement strand
CGGTGACGAGGGAACGGTGGTTGCGGCGACAGCGCTTTCCGGCAGCGAGGCGCTCGGTGACGAGGGCTCCAACGTGGCGGTGGTGGTGCTCGCCGGGGACTACGCGCTCGACCCTCCGTAGCGCGGTTGCGGACGGTGAGCGGGGGTGTTACCGTGGCGAGATGCCCGGCAAGCGCGGGCGCCCGAAGGGGTACAGGGTGGGCGCGGAAACGAAGGCGAAGATCAGCGACGCGCGCCGGGCACAGGAACTCTCGCGCGTCAAAGCGTTGCCGGGAGTGCCGCTCGACGTGTCGTTGGAGATCCGTCAGGTCGTGACGGCGCGGGACGGTGCTAGGTGCGTAACGTGCTTGGAGGACGGTCCCAAGCTCTCCGTCACCCGGTTGGACGATGATCCGTGCGCGTTGGAACGACCGATGGCGTACGCCCTGCTCTGCTCGTTCTGCCGGGATAACGCTACCCTGTTGAAGATGCACTCCTACGCGACGCTGAGAGGAGGTGGTGGCCGGACGGACCCTGATTGAGGCACGCTACCGCGCTGCCGCGCGGCGTGCGACCCCTACCAGGAGGTGACATGCGAACACTCGCGATCATCGTTGCGGTGGTGATCCTGTCGTTACCGCAAACGGCATTCGCCACGAAGGTTCCCACCGTTCCACCACCCGCTTCCTACGATTGGGAGCGTCTCGATTCCGACTTCCACAAATCCCTGCGAGCTGCGACCACCCTGTGGGGCGTCAGATACGACTGGTTGCACGCCTGCGCCCACTCCGAGGGTGGGCACGGTCCGAGGATCCTCGCACCCGGAGGCGCCACCGACGCCCAGATGGACGTTGGCACCTGGTACGGTAGCGTCGGTTTCTTCCAGTTCCTGGACGGCACGTGGCGCTGGATGTCCAACGAGGCGTGGAAAGCGACGCGTCGCGAGAAGAACCTGCGCATCCCCTGGCGTTACCACGACGTGAGGTCGGTAGTGGGGCAGACATTCACCGCCGCTTGGGCCTTCGCCCACGGACTGTCGTACCACTGGTACGGAAGGAGTTGTTGAGATGACCGTGACCGTCAGCCGGGGACGCACGTCCCTGGTCGTGCGTGCGCCGTTCGAGCTGCGCGAGCGCGTCAAGCGCGTGCCCGGCTACGAGTGGGACAGGGACAGCAGCACGTGGCGCTTCCCGCTCGACGCGGGAGCGTACGGCGCGCTGCGCGACGAGTTCCCCGACCTGACGGGCGACGCTGCCACCGAGGGCTGGTTCCGAGAAACGAGCGAGCACATCCGCACCCTGGAGAGGATTCTCGCGCTGGGCGATGTCACCGACCTGCTCTACGAGCTGCGCGACGATCTGCACGCCTACCAGCGGGTGGCGGTGCGCTACATGGTAGCGGCGGGGTGCGCGCTGCTGGGCGATCGCATGGGGCTGGGCAAGACGGTGATGGCGATCGCCACGATCAGGGAGCTGGAGCTACGCGGCGAGGTGGACGGGGGCCTGTACCTGATCGTGTGTCCCAACTCCAAGCTCCACGACTGGCGCGACGAGATCGTGCGTTGGCATCCTGCCGATGCCGAGGTCACGATCGCGGACGGGGAACCACGATCCAAGGAACCGGGCTTCTACCTGGTGAACTGGGAGAAGACGTGGAGACGACAGTGGCTCACCGCCTGGGAGTGGGACGTGCTGGTGTGCGACGAGAGCCACCGGATGAAGGGACGGGACACCAGGCAGAGCAAGGCGGCGCGCAAGGTGCGGGCGCGACACCGCTTCCTGCTCACCGGCACGCCGATCAAGAACTTCGTCGTCGATCTCTGGCCGCAGCTCGTCCTGCTCCAACCCGAACGGTGGTCTTCCTTCTGGAAGTTCTTCGACCGCTACGTGGACTTCCGCGAGGGGTTCTTCGGCAAGGAGATCCTCGGCATCCGCAACGCCGACGAGCTGAACGCTCGCCTGCGCAGCGTGATGATCGCCCGTTCTATCGACGACGTGGAGCTGCAGCTGCCCGACGTGCGCCAGCAGACGATCAGGGTGCGCCTGGAGGGCAGGCAACGCGACGCGTACGAGGAGATGCGCGACCAGTTCGTCGCCTGGATCAACGACCAGGAGACGGTGACGGCGGCGAACTGGCTGACGCAGGCGCTACGCCTGAAGCAGATCGCCGGGGCCATGACGGTGTTCGACCCCACCGACCGCCAGAGCGCCAAGCTGGACGCGTTGGAGGAGCTGCTCGCCGACGCGCCCGACGAGAAGTTCGTCGTGATGAGCCAGTTCCGCACGATGGTCGACGCCTGCACGGCGAGGCTGCGCGACCTCAAGATCCCGTTCGCCGAGATGACGGGCAGGGCGTGCCGCGCTTGGGTGCCGCCCGCTGGGTACCGCGATGCGAGCGACCGCGGCGAGCTGATGCGCTGGTTCCAGACGAGCAACGCACCGCGCGTCTTCGTCGCCACGACGCAGACCGGTGGAGAGGGGATCACGCTGACGGCGGCGCGCTACTTCGTCTTCCTCGACCTGCTCTGGACGCCGGGCGACAACGAGCAGGCGTGGTCCAGGATCCACCGCATCGGCCAGCACCGCGCCTGCGTCGTCTACAGCGTGCTCGCCGAGGACACGATCGACTTCTCGGCGATCCTACCGACGCTGCGACGCAAGGAGGACGTGGTCGAGGCGATCATGCGACCTCGTTCCTGAACGTTACGCGCACATTAGGTGTACAATGGCGGAAGCGATGAGCGACGAGCTGCGAGATGTGGAACGGGCCCTGCCGAGCAGCTTCTACGCGGGTCGCCCGCTGCCGGATCGCGTTCGCCTGCTGGTGGAGCTGTGGCGGCGGGCGATCGAGCGGGCGGCGGAGCTGGAACTAGAGGTTGAGCTTCTGACCGTCGTGCGCGAGGTGGGTTGCGCCTGCGGCGACGACGACGCCTGCTCCTTCCTCGTGCGTGCTCTCGCGGCGGAGGCGTACGACCCCGACCTGCCGGAGCTGTGCGGCGGGTGAGTTATCTCCTCGCGCCGCGCACCATTCTCCACGCGCGCGCGCGAGGCAGCGGTGCTGGGAGCGTTGGCGAGCGGAGGAGGTGGTCGTGACGTCGGTTGGTGATCGCGCGGCGAAGGTGGAGGAGCTGCTGCGCCGCAGGGATCGGTTGCTGCTGTCGAACGTGGAGTGGGCACAGCTAACGCGGAGGGACGGGAGGAAGGGGCTGAGCTACCAGACGGTGAGGCGCATGGAGAACGGGATCAGCATCCCGCGCACGCGCACGCTGCGCCTGCTGGAGATCGCGCTGGACGAGGGAGCCCCGGATGACGGCTGAGGCGTTGGCGGAGCGCGTGCACGAGGAGGTCAGCGCGTACGTGGAGCTGCGCCGGGCGCACGAGGAGGCGGAGCGGCGCGCCAGGGAAACGAAGGAGGTCTACGAGGAGCAGCGCCTGCGGCTGTGGGACTTCATGGAATCAGCGGGACTGCGCACGCTCACGCACGAGCTGGGGCGCGTGGAGCGCCGCACGCGGTTGGTGGCGGCGGTGCGCGACGTCGAGGCCCTGCTGGAGTGGGTCGAGGAACGCGGCCTGACGGAGGCGCTCACGACGAGGAAGGTGCGGCAGCGCGAGCTGAACGAGGTGACCAAGGAGATGCTCGCCGACGGCGACGAGTCGCCGCCGGGCGTGGATCCCCTCTCGATCAGGGTGGTGCACTTCACGCGAGCGGAGGGAGGGTGAACGTGGACGGAAGGTTGGATCCCAAGCTTCGGCCCGCGCAGGTGGCGCTGCTGCGCGCGCTGGACGCGGGACCGAGGAGCACGCGCGAGCTGAGCGAGGCGCTCGGATGGACGGTCAGCAGGGCGCACCACGTCGCGCGCAGGCTGGAGGATCGCGAGCTGGTGCGCCGCACCTACGAGGCGGATCGGATCGAGTGGCAGCTGACGGCACGAGGAAGGGAGAGGGTGACGTGAGGACGAAGGTGACGAGGACCGTGTCCGACCTGTCGGGCGAGGAGGTGACGGACGGCGAGGCGAGGGTGCGCGTCATCTTCCTCGGCCCACCGCGCCGGATCTTCGAGCTGGACGTGACCACCGAGGAGGCGAACGAGCTGGCGGCCAAGGGCCGCGAGGTGCGGCGGCGCGGATCCAAGAAGGCGAACGAGTGAGTTCCCTGGATCTCTCGACCGTGCAGGCTGCGGACCTGCGCAGAGAGCTGGCGAGACGGGACGGTAAGGAGGCGCGTGAACGGGAAGAAGCGCTCAACGAGCGCTACGGTCCGTGTCCCGAGTGCGGGGCAACCCTTCGCCGGGTGGGCACGCACGTCGTTGAGGAGATCCTGTCCGCGCCGGGTTGGCGAGGATGGCCCGTTCCACCCCCGCCCGAGCACGTTCGCCGCGACGGTGCGACGTGGGAGACCACGATCACGTGCGAGAACGGACACGAACGCCACGAGCAAGAGACACGTTTCACTCGCGAGACCACGAACTAACGCGCGAAGGAGGACGACGATGGGCAAGGAGGTTGAGCCGGTGGTGGCGGGCGGCGAGGTCGTGATCCCGGACGACGTGATGGCCGAGATGGAGGCCGCGTCGAGGGAGCAGAAGGCGGCGATCGACGTCACCACGGACGTGCGCCTGCCGCAGCTGCGGTTGGTGCAGGCGACGACGCAGGACGTGGAGGCGGCGGCGGGGCAGCTCTTCGACTCGCTCACGGGAGCGGCGCTCGACGAGGTGGACGCGATCGTGCTGGACATGTACAAGAGCAGGGCGCTCTTCGGCGGAGACAACGTGGGCGACCCACCCACCTGCACCTCGCCCGACGCGATCAACGGGTTCGGCGACCCCGGTGGCGACTGCCTGCGCTGCCCGCACGCCGACTGGCGCAGCGGCGGCAGGTGCCAGCTGCGTTACAACTACTTCGCCGTGCTGCTCGGCGACGGGTTCGACCCCGAGCACGAGCTGCCACGCGGCGTGATGATGCACGGCACGTCGGCGAAGGTCGCGACCAGGCTGAACACGATGCTGTTCGGGTCCAAGTTCTTCTGGTCCAACGTCGTGCACCTGTCCTCCGTGCAGGAGACGAACAAGAGGGGCACCTACAAGGTGTGGGAGGCGCGCAGGTCGCGACCCGCGACCTCCGGCGAGATGATGGTCGCCTTCGCCTGGCACAAGCAGATCGCCGCCGCCAAGAGCGTCGCGGTGGCCGGGGACGTGACGCGCGACGCTGGCGCGACACCGGCCGGCGACGACGACATCCCGTTCTAGCCTCGATGCGGACGATCGTGTCGGTGCAGCTGGAAGGAGCCGTGACGGTGAGGATAGTTCGGATCGCAAGGGACTGGCGCGGTCGTTACGTGCTGGTGGAGACGAGGGTGGGATGCGATCCCCCAACCCAGCAACGGCTCTACGCTCAATCCGTGATGAAGTTCGACGTCAACGGCGAATGGCACGTCGGAGGGAGTGGGGATGCGACGTCGAGCTGAAGGGCTCCGGCCGCATCCTCTGCAACGAGCACGAGAGGGCGTGAGAAGGATCGGACGGCGGGTGGACGACCTGGTCGTAACGGGCCATGCGGTGTCCCCCCTCGCGGGGGGATCCGTGATCCCGTGCCCGCCGTCCGACTGACCCAACGAGGAGGCTGCGTGAACAACCGCGCGTACCTGAGAACGATCACCGCCCAGGTCCGTTCCTGGCCCGCTTACATGCGCGTCCACACGAGGTTAGCGGCGCCTCCCAACGAGGACGACGACCTCTACCAAAGGGTCAGGGCACGGGTGCTCTGGTGGATCAACGACATGTGCTTCAAGGCGCCGGAGCAGCTCGGCGAGCGCTACTACGAGGCGATGGCTGACGACGTGGCCAGGCTGGCAACCGGTAGAGAAGAGGAGGAAGCGTGAGCGACGGAGCGCACCTGGGAGTGACCGCCGGAAGGGCGCTGGAGACGATCCTCGGTGGAAAGGAATCGCCGGGTGACGACGAGCTGAACCCGTCCGGCGAGGTGGAGCGCCGCGTGCGCGCGGCACCGCGTCCCCTGGAGGGGCAACCGATCCACGAACGGGATCTGGGGGACGACGCTTACTCGCTCGCAACGGACGCGATCGCGCACGCGATCCTGCTCGTGCTGGACGACGACCCCACCCTGCTGGATCGCGAGCTGCGCTACGACGAGGCGTTCTTCGAGGCGCACCCCCACGCGGGGTGGGAAACGAAGGCGGCGCTGCTCGGCAAGCCTCGAGATCCCACCGACGCGCTCTGGGACGCCGTCACCGGACGCTGGCCGGAGTTCGACGACTGGGTCGGTGGCGCCACCGGATTCCAGGTGGGGTTCGCCTGCAACGCGGCGCGCTTCGCGCGCGACCGTGGTCCGGTGAGCAATCCGGCGATCGTGGAGATGGCGCTTACGACGCGCTTCGAACGGCGGGCGTCACGCTCCTAGACCACGTGCGCCCTCGGAGAAGCGGCGGAGAACCGGACGGGTTGGAACCGAGCGAGGTCGTCCGTCGCCTCGTCGAGTCGCACCAGGCGCTCGAAGAGCACCTGGCAGTCAGGACCTCCGGAAGGCAGACTCGTTGCTACCACTGCGACGAGCCGAACACCGGCACGACCTTCGTGAGAGAGAACGCGTACGGGCCGGCCTGCGCCCAACACGGAGGGCCTCCGGCGCCGATGCCGCGCACGCTCGCGCAGGTCGTGACCGGTGGGGCTCTGCTGTACGCCCTGCTGGCGGCGGAACGTTCGCACCTGGTCGACCTCGTCTTCGGCTACGCTGCGGACGGTTTCCCGTTCGGGATCACCAAGGAGGGCCTGGTCGCGTGGGGGCACGAGAGCAGGATCCTCGCGAACATCGGTGGCGACCACTCGACCGCGCAAGCGTTGCTGGACAGGCTGCGCCCGCACGTCGAAGCTCACCTCGATCCAACAGGCCAATGACCGGCGCCTACGACGCGCTGTGCAAGCGTGGGCTGAACCTCGCCCGTCGGTTGCCGGAGAAGGATGCGAACGTGGTGCGCAACCTCGCGGAGGCGGTGCGCGTGCTGGAGCTGCGGGCGCTGCTCGCCGAGAACACGTACGTGGAAGCGTCGGTGCGAGCGCGGCACGCCAACCTAGGTTGGGGTCGGGGTCCCTGTGGCTAACGTCTGCGAGTGCTGCGGGTCGAACGTCTACTTTGCCAGGGAGTTCCCGCGCCTGCGCGGCGAGAACGAGGCGCTCCGCCACGAGCTGGAACGCATCCACGCGCGAATGGGCGTGGTGGAGGCCAGGCAGAGGATCGCCGAGATCGAGGCGAAGGAGAAACAACGCGCCGAACAATCCAAGGCTGAGCGGCAGCGCCGGGTGATCGTGCGGCTGGAGAAGAAGCTGCGCGCGCTCGGGGAAGGGAAACCGTACGGTGATGGAAGCGAATCACGGTGAACCGGATCTCCTGCAGCTCCGCTACCGCGGCGAGCCGTGGAAGCTGCTCGTCTGCTGCATCCTGCTCAACCGCACCCGGCGCTCGCAGGGCGTCGACCGGGTCGCGGAGGAGCTGTTCCGACGCTGGCCGACACCGCGAACGCTGGCCGACGCCCCCCACCTGCCGCTGGTGCGGCTGCTGACGCCGCTCGGGTTCCAACGCAGGCGCGCGCTGTCGCTGCGACGTTTCGCCGAGGATTGGACCTGGTTGGGCGCGCTGTACCAAGGCACCACGCCCGCGGCATCAACCGAGCTGCGTGCCATGCACGGCGTCGGCGACTACGCGTTCGACGCCTACCGGTTGCTGGTGCTGGGCGACCTGTCCGTTCCGCCCCGCGATAAGGAGCTGCTGCGCTGGTGGCGGTGGCGGATGACCTCTCTCTCGAAAGGAGATCCACGTGAAGCTGGCATGGTTCGAGGGTACGTCTAGCGAGCCCGAGCATACGCACGTCTCGATGACGCAGGATCAGATCAACGCTGACGCCGACCGCGGCGGCCCGACCGCACCGACCCTGCGTCTGCTGCTCGTGCCCGACGACCTACCGCTGACGAGCCTGGTGGGCGACGACTTCGACGACGCACCGGCGAGCTTGAACGCCGGTGCTCCCTACGCGGACCGTCTGCCCGACGGCTGCGTGTGGTTGACGGTGCGTCTGGGTGACTGTTGGCCCCACGCCACGACCGAAGAAGTTGCTCCCGGGGATGAGGGGTAACCGAAAACGCGAACGGTACGCGCGCGCGCACGCGAGGCGTCGGTCCTCCCGACGGAGAAACTTCTCTCGACGGAAATTGCCGCAAACTGCGAGAACCTCGATCCCCACGGTGAACACAAAGAACGTAATGTGACGCTAAGCGAGGGCGCTCGTCGTTAGCATCCTCCCCATCTTGTAACACAAAGTAATACGGGGAAGGGGCGCGGGGCGCGGTGCAGGTGGTACGACCGGTACGTTTCCGCACCGACGACGAGCTTCTGTGGCGCATCGAACGCATCGCCACCGCCGAGGGGATGGGCTTCTCGACGGTGATGAAGCGGTTGGCGCGCGCGGCGCTGGGCGAGAAGAACGAGGAGGAGCTGGCGTACCTGCGCAACGCCAGGCGGCGCGAGCGTCGTCGTCTCAGGCTGCTGGCGGCGGTACGGGTGGACGTTGACGAGCGAGAGGTGCTGTCGTGCCCGGCGTGCGGGGAGGATGCGGGGCTGCGAACGTTCCCCGAGGGGCGTTGGGATTGTACCTTCTGCGACTCTGCCGGTATGTTTGATCCGGAGACTGCGTGACTGCCATCAAAACTGGGAGGAATCGTGCCCAACGTCTCTTTCCAATGCGGCTTTGCGAAGTATGCGGTGCTCCGGGCAAGGATCGTCATCATCTAGATGGATGTACCACTAACAACGACCCAACGAATATACAGTTTCTTTGTCGTCAATGCCACATGAAAATGGATGGTCGCCTAACCCAACTCGTTGAGAGAGTAACGGCACCTCGAACGAAGAAACTTCCAACTCCGTGCTCCAAATGCGGACGTCCGTGGCTGTACCTACGTCGTGGGCGTTGCGGTGCTTGTGATGCTTACTTCCGTAGAACTAAACGAGAACGATCAGTTTTCGACGGCAACGAGGCGGCGTGAGGCGCTGGCACTCGGAGACGGGCCTCATGCTCCGACGCTGGCACGAGGAGATGCGCAAGCACGGCTACGATCCCTCCTACCCGCCGACCGTGGGCGCCTGCCACTGCGCGCGCGGCATCGGGTTCCTGCGGAAGAGGCGACCGTACGACTGCGGCAACCCACGCTGCGGACTCTGCCACTGGAGCAAGTTCCTCCACCGCAAGGAGGGACGCGACGGTCGTCGGATCGTCGCCCACGAACTCGCCCAGGTCGGTTCGGATCGAACCGTCTGATGAGGCGGCTCCTGCTACGGGCACACGCGTTACCCTCGTGACCGTCCGGCAGGCCTACGAGAAGCTCCTCGGAAGGGATCTTCCCGACCCCACCGACGCCAACCCCAACGTGAGCACCGTCTGTTGGTGCCACGACGACGAACACGAGAGCTGCTCGCTCAACGTCGAAACGGGCGGTTGGTACTGCCACGCCACCGGCTCGAAGGGCTACCTGGTGCACGCCGTCGAGCTGGTGCTGGGGGTGGATCGAACGGACGCCCAACGCTGGGTCAAGGGCGAGGCGGTGGTGGAGGGCACGGCGAAGCGCAGGGAGGATCCGGACGCCAACCCGAGGGTGATCGACGAGGCGATCAGCGTCGGCTACCAGAAGGCGCTGCGCGACGCGCGCGACCGACGCGAGTACGCGCAGAAGAAGATGGGATGGAACCCCGAGACGGTGAAACGGTTCGGGATCGGCTGGAACAGGAGCACCTCCCGCTACACGATCCCCATCCACGACGCCGAGGGACGGTTGGTCAACTTCCGCTGCTACTCACCCAACCACAGGGGCACGGACAAGATGATCTCCTGGGCGGAGGGCTACGGCAGCGCACGTCTCTTCCCGATCGAGAGTCTGAAGGCGAGCACGCTCGTGGTCTGCGAGGGGGAAAAGGACGCCATCCTGATGAACCAGGTGCTCGCGCGCTTCGGTCCCGACGGCTGGGCGGCCGTGACGGGCACCGGTGGTGCCGGTACCTGGCGCGACGCCTGGAGCCCGCTCTTCGCGGGCAAGGATGCGGTGGTGGTCTACGACGTGGACGAGATCGGCAGGCGTGCGGCGCAGGTGGTGGCGGCGAAGCTGCTCCCGCACGCGCGCGAGGTGAAGGTGGTGACGCTCGACATCGCGGAGCCGGAGGGAGCGGACGTCACCAACTACTTCCAGGACTCCTCGAAGGGATGGGACGACCTGAAGAAGCTGATCGACGAGACCGACGTGTTCACCTCCGGCACCAAGGTGCACCGCGCTCGTCCGACGCCCGACGACAACGTGTACGAGCCGCACCTGAGCAACGCCTCGCGGCACGACCTGATCGGCAAGCGACAGCGGATCAAGGTGATCGTGGCCGGCAAGGAGCTGGCACCGTACGCCGTGCCGAGGAAGGTGGCCTACGAGTGCGACATGGACCTGGGGAAGCCGTGCGCCGGATGCTCGATGTCGTCGAACAACGGCACGCGCGAGATCGAGTTCGCCGACACCGACCCGCTCCTGATCGAGATGACGCGCGTGACCAGCAGGGACCTCGACCTGCTGATGAGGCACCGCCTGGGCATCTACGCCAAGTGCCCACGGACGGGACCGGAGGTAGACGAGTACCAGAACGTGGAGGAGCTGACGGTCGTGCCGGAGATCGACTTCGCCGAGCAGGATCGGGAGTACGTGTCGCGGACGGCGTACGTGAGCAAGCACGGCATCAAGCCGAACATGAGCTACCTGGGCACGGGCACGACGGTCGCGCACGCCAGGACGCAGCACGTGGTGCACTTCTTCCCCGAGCTGGAGTACGCGCTCGACTCCATCGACGACTTCCGCATGGACGAGAAGAAGCTGGCGGCGCTCGCCATCTTCAGGCCGGGAGCCGGGCAGTCCGTCGGTGACAAGTTCGACGAGATCGCCCGCGACCTCAGCCTGAACGTGACGAGGATATACGGGCGCGAGGATCTGGTGCAGGCGGTGGACCTGTGCTACCACACCGTGCTCGCCTTCGAGTTCCAGGGCAAGCGCGTGGCCAAGGCGTGGGGCGACGTGCTGGTGCTGGGCGACACGCGCACGGGCAAGACCGAGACCGTGCAGGCGCTGATCTACCACTACAAGCTCGGCGAGATGTCGATGGGCGAGAACACCAGCTTCGCCGGCCTGGTGGGCGGGCTGAAGCAGGGCGCGAACAAGAACTGGCAGATCACCTGGGGACGCATCCCGCTCAACAACCGGCGGCTGCTGGTGGTGGACGAGGCGAGCGGGCTCTCGATCGAGACGATCGCCGACATGAGCGGGATCAGGTCGAACGGGATAGCGGAGCTGACCAAGATCGAGACGCAGAAGACGATGGCGCGCACCCGGCTCATCTGGCTCTCCAACCCACGCGCCGCCAAGAGCATGTCGCAGTACACGCACGGCGTGGCGGCGGTGAAGGAGCTGATGGGACGACCGGAGGACATCGCCCGCTTCGACTTCGTGGTGACGTCCGCCACCAACGAGGTGCCGGTCGAGGAGATCAACGCCATGAAGCACGCCGAGGTGCCGCACGTCTACACGTCGGACCTCTGCCACCACCTGGCGCTGTGGGCGTGGAGCAGGAAAGCGGAGCACGTGGTCTTCTCCGACGCGGCCACCAGGCGCATCCTGGAGCTGGCGATCGAGCAGAGCAAGCGCTACGCCTCGATCGAGATCCCACTCGTCGAGGGCGGCAACCAGAGGATCAAGCTCGCCAAGCTGGCGGTGGCGGCCGCGTGCAGGACGTTCTCCACCGACGACGGCGAACACGTGCTGGTGGGATCGGAACACGCCGAGTTCGCCGCCGGCTTCCTCGACGGGGTGTACGCCAAGAAGAGCCTGGACTACGTCGGGTGGAGCAAGACGAAGCTCTCCAGGTCTCAGGTGCCGCAGGCGGTGATCGACCGAGCTGAGGACTGGGTGCGCCAGCACGCGGACTGGGCGGAGGTGTGGCTGGACGACGACGTGCGCCTGGACGACCTGAAGACGCAGTTCGGCATGGACACCGGCGAGGCGAAGAACGACGTGTTCGTACCGCTGACGCAGATGAGGATGATCGACAAGGGCAAGTCCAGCCTCTGGCACCCGACGCCCGCCTTCATCGAGATCATCAAGAAGGTGCTGGCCGAGGGTAACGGAGGGGCGACCCCAACGCTCGCCGTTGCCGATTCCGACGCGGACATCCCGTTCTGATGCGCTACGCCGAGCAGACTACGGTGACGGCGGGGCGTTCGCGGGAGGAGATCGAACGGACGCTCGCCCGCTACGGAGCGGAGGGCTTCTACTACGGATGGGAGAGCACGTACGCCATTCTGGGGTTCACGGCCAACGGACGACGGGTGCAGTTCGAGCTACCGATGCCGGACAAGGAGGATCACGCCTACACGCACAGCTCCCGCGGTAGGCGCACGACGGACGTCTCCGAGAGGCTGTGGGAGCAGGCTACGAGGCAACGGTGGCGTGCCCTGTCCCTGGTGGTGAAGGCGAAGTTGGAGGCGATCTCCTCCGGCATCACGACCTTCGACGAGGAGTTCCTCGCGCACTTCGTCGTGCGCGACGGTGACCGGCTAACGACGTTCGGTAGGTTGGCAATCCCGGAGCTGGAACGGCTCACCGTGAGCGGATCTGCGTTCAAGGAGCTGGGAGCGTGACGGACCCCCTCGACGTGTGCGCGAGCTGCGGTTGCCGTCGCGACGAGCACGTCTGGATGGGCGTCGGTTGTCGGAACTGGATCGAACTGCCACCCGAATGCGGGGTTGGCCACCAATCCATGCTGGGTCTGGTATCCGAGGCACCGCCGACGGAGGGTTGGGACCCGATTTCCTCGCAGGTCGAGTTGCAACGCAAGATCGCCGCGCGCAACGGGCACAAAATCGACCACGTCGATCAGCACCTACCCGCCGCCGACCTGCACGAACTGCTGACCCGGATCAGGTGGAACAAGGAGCAGTACGACCGCGAGCACGTCGAGATGCTCGACCAGCTGCCGTCCAAGTCGTGGAAGACGTACGGGGAAATGCACCCGCTCGACCTGCTGGACCAACACCCCGAGCTGGTACTGGAACTCAAGTACGAGGTGATCGACAAGTGGCACTTCCTCCTGAACGAGGCGATCGCGCTCGGCATGGACTGGGACGAGTTCCTGACGATCTTCCGCACCAAGCAGGTCGAGAACCACCGACGGCAGGACGAGGGGTACTGACCCGATGGCGAAGACCACGCGTAAGGAGCTGAGGAAGATGAAGGAGCAACGCTACGAAGTGAACTTCCAGGACGTGATGAGCACCCGAATCGATCCAAGGGACGTGAACCCTTGCCCCCGCTGCCGCGTCGCCACGCTGCGCTGGATCACGTCGTCCTGGCGCTGCGCCTCCTGCGGATACCACGAGGGGTGCTGCGGGTGAGCCTTCCTGCCTCCTACTACGACGACGACGCGGCCGACCCACGCTCGCTCGCACGCCTTGCGCCGGAGGATTCCCCCTGGTTCCCGCTCTACCACGAGGTGGCCACCTGGCTTCCACGCGACGCGCACGTGATCGACCTAGGCTGCGGCGGAGGGAGCCTGGCGCGACACCTCGCCGACCGTAAGTTCGAACGCTACGACGGGTACGACTTCTCCAGCGCCTACCTGGCGTTGGCACAACGACGCGTGCCGGATCGCGGGTTCTCGTTCCACCTGGAGGATCTTCGAGACCACGTCTTTCCCGAGGTACCCGGCACCTACGTGTGCACGGAGGTGCTGGAACACCTCGACGACGACGTCTCCCTGGTGGAGAGGATCACGCCGAGCAGCCGCTTCGTCTTCTCGGTGCCCAACTACCCGTCGGCGGGGCACGTGCGCTGGTTCAACAACGTGAAGCACGCATCCGATAGGTACGCATCCATGCTGTCCTACCGCAGGTGGACGCTGATCGACGTGGAACCCGCGCGCGGGAAGGTGATCCACCTGTTCGACTCGATCCGGAGGACCGACACGTGGCGCTGACCTGCGTCATGTGTGTGTACGAGGAGGAGGATCTCCTGCCGGGAGCGCTCCGTTCCCTGGAGGCGAGCGGCGTCGACCGCGTCGCCGTGTACGACGGCGCCTGGGAGGGTTTCGGAGAGGGGCCTAGCGGGGATCGCACGGTGGCGATCGCACGGGAGTGGGGAGCCGATCCCGTGTTCGAGGTGGACGCACCCTGGAGGTCGCAGGAGGAGAAGCGCACGACGATGTTCCGCACCTGCGGCGCCGTCGAGGGGGACCACGTGTTCGTCTTCGACGCCGACGAGCGCCTGGAAGGCACGTTCCCCGCTCTCCGACCGGGCCAGCACTACAACGTCGCGGTGAAGTGCGTCGGGCCCAACGACATGCCGGGCATCAGGGGCGAGTGGCCGCGCGGGGACTACGCGCCCTACTACAAGCCGGAGATCAGGATCTTCGCCTGGCACCCCGACCTGCACTGCCTCTGGCCGGGAGGGTACTGGATCGGCGAGCAGCGCATCGAGCCGTACAAGAACGCGCAGGGCGACCCGCTGCTGCCCGTGGCGGCGAACGTGAGCTTCCTGCACCTGGGCAACAGACGCGATCCGGAACGCATCGCCAGGAAGATCGCCTACTACCGGGAGGAGCACCCGAAGAGGCAGACGCGGGTGAATGAGGCGTGGAGACGGCGACCGTGGTGACGGGCAACACTCCCGAGACGTGGGATCGCATGGCGGTGCATGCGGGCACCTCCTGGGATGCCGCCATGTGGGGCAACGAGCGGTCGCAGACCGTCCGCTTCCTCGCCGCGCTCCATCACCTGGACCTGCGCGGCGGTGACACGTTGCTCGACGTGGGCTGTGGCACCGGCCGGTTCTCCGAGTTCCTGCCCGAGTCGGTCGCGTACACCGGCACCGACTGGTCCAAGAAGATGCTCGTGCGCGCCGAGTTCGAGCACCCCGGAAGGACGTTCCGCGGTGAGATTCCGTGGTGGAGGTACGACCACGTGGTGGCCATCGGCACCTTCAACCTGGAGGGCAACACCACCACCCAGCTCCAACTCTGGTTGGAATCCTTCTGGAAGCTGCGCACCAAGCGCTCGCTGCTTCTGTCGGTGCTGCGCGTGGGCGCGGAGCGCTGCGTCGCGTTCGCACCCTCGTGGTTGGCCCAGATGGGCGAGGAGCTGTCGCCACGCAGCTTCCTGGTGGACTGCTCGTACCTGCCGAACGACGCGATGCTGGTGCTGAAACGATGACGCCCACGTTCGTAGTTCCCGACGTGCACGGAGCCTACGATCGGATGGGCCAGCTGCTCGAACGGTCCGGGATCATCGACGCGATCGGACGTCGCACCAACCACGACGTGCGGGTCGTGCAGCTCGGCGACCTGTGCAACTGCGTGTTCGACTCGATCGAGGACGACCTGCGCTGCCTCGATCGGGTGGAAGACTGGATCGACGTCTACCTCGTAGGAAACCACGAGCACCCCTACTTCGGTGGACCCCCGTTCTTGGGCTTCCACCGTAACCGTCGCATCGACGGACGGTTGCGGGAGCTGAACGGGAAGGGCGTGATCCAACCGTCGATCGTGGTCGACGGTGTGCTGGTGACGCACGCGGGAATCTCCACGAAGGACGGGTACACCACGGCGGACGAGGCGGATCGCGACCTGCGCGAGCGATGGGAGGTGCGTCCCCAGGGGCGCCCGTTCTCTCGCATCGGCCCCTTCCGCGGCGGCTGGGACGCCCGCGGTGGACCGCTGTGGGCGGACTGGTCGGAACCGAAGTGCCGCAAGTTTTCGCAGGTCGTCGGGCACACCCCCGGCGAGGAACCGCGGTGGCGTGGCGCGCCGCGCCACGCCCAACCGTTCCTGCTCTGCCTCGACGTGGGCGGTGGCAAGCGCGGAACGAGATTGGTGGGCGCGTGGCTGCGCGACGGAGCGGTCGAGCTGGTGGATGCGAGGTGATCGTGGCCGCGCACCAGCCGAACTTCCTGCCCGGTCCGTCGGTGATCGAGAAGGTGCGCTACGCCGACGCGTGCGTGTGGCTGGACGAGGTCACCTACTCCAAGGGAGGCTTCACCAACCGCAACCGCCTGGGTGATGGCACCTGGCTGACGGTGCCCGTGGGTCGGGTGACGCTGGGCAGGCGCATCTCCGACGTGCGCGTGAGCGAGCACGGTGGCTGGCGGGTGAAGCACGCCAGGACGCTGATCCAGCGCTTCCCCTGGAGCCCGGCGCGCGACGAGCTGGTGGCGGCGATCGTCGAGGGCGAGCCCAACGAGCCGCTGGTGGAGCTGAACTGGCGCTGCCTGCGGGTGATCTTCCGGCACTACCCCGTGCGCACGGCCCACGTGTGGCAGAGCACCACCGACGGCGGCAGGGCCGTGGTCGCGGAGGGCGACGACCCGAAGGATCTGCTGCCGATCAGCGAGCGGTTGGCGATGATGACGCGCGAGATGGGCGGCACCGTGTACCTCAGCGGCCCGTCCGGCAGGAAGTACCTCGACGAGGCCCCGTTCAAGCGCTTCGGGATCGAGGTGCGCTACTACCGCTGGCCGGGCGCCAACCCCTCGGCCGCGGAGGTAGTGCTGGGCAGGGAGAGGCGGGCGGCGTGAGCTGGGAGGTGATCGAGGGCAACTGCGCACTGGACCGAGCACGGCGAGACGTCCGTCGGGATGGATCGCGCCGTGCGCGACGCGCGCGCGGGCGAACCGTCGCTCATCGACCTGCTGGAATCGGAGGAGAATGAGGAATGCCCTACTACGTCGAGCTGAACACGAGAAGACTGCGCGCCCGAAAAGGCCCCAAGATGGGCAGGGTGACGCTCTTCGCCACGAGGAGGGGCAGGATCGCCGTGACCGACGCACCGCTCGGCATCGGCAGGTCGGTGCGCGTACCTCGATGGTTGGTCCGCCTCTTGGCCGCCGCTCACCTGGCCTACTACCAGGCGAGCTGGCACGAACGGGATCCGGAGTGAAGGCTCCCCGCGCCGTCGGGGTGATCCCCCTGGGCGGGGGCATGACCATCGGCTTGGAGCGCGCCGGCTTCGACACCGTGCTCAGCATGGAGATGGACGAGGCGTGGACGGCCAACATCCGGCTCAACCGACCCGACGTCCCTCAGGTGACTGGGCTGGAGGAGTGGGAGGCGTACGCGGAATCGATGCGCGAGGATCCGCCCGAGCTGGTCTACGGCTCGCCGCCCTGCCAGGGCGTCACCGGGGCGAGCGCCACCGCGTCGGCCGACAACCCGAAGAACGAGTGGGTGATCCACTTCGCGCGCGCGGCGCTGACCATCGGTCCGCGGTTCGCGCTGTGGGAGAACATCCCCAGGATGCTCTCGATCGGACGGCCGATCGTGACGCGGGTGGAGGAGATGTGCCGCGCGGAGGGCTACACGCTCTCGGCACACGTGCACGAGGTGGGCGACTTCGGCGTCTGCCAGAGGCGCAAGCGCGTCATGTTCGTGATGGAGCGGAAGGGGAAGGGGATCGCCTGGCCGTCGCACCCGCACCTGCGCGCCCCGACGGTGTGGGAGACGGTGTCCGACCTGGCGGAGATGGAGACCTACGACGAGGACGAGGGAGGTCTGGATGACGGAGAGGTTCCGGTGTTCCCGTACGAGGGTGCTCCCCACAACGACCACCAGGCGGCGCTGCGGCACCCGGAGGGCTTCACCTGGAACCACGACCGCTCGTCGATGCCGGACCGCTTCGCCGCCCTACCGCCGGGCAAGGTCTGGATCTTCGACATGCCGGACGAGGCGCTGAGCGAGAAGGAGCTGGATCGGAAGCGACGCGGCGCCGTGTTCAACGCACACGAGCTGCACCGCCTGCACCCCGACCGGGTGGCACGAACGCTGACCGGCGCCCGCAACAAGCTGCACCCGACGCAGAACCGGATCGTGTCGGTGCGGGAGGCGTCGCGCCTCATGTCGTTCCCCGACTCGTGGCGCTGGGCGCACGAGCGCAACTTCCAGCAGATGGCGGCCGGCGTGTGCCCCCCGGTGTGCGAGTGGTTCGGTGCCGTGATGATGGCGGAGCTGGCGGGTACCCCGCTGCCCGCTCTGGAGGGTAGGCTGTTCTGACCAACGGGAGAGAAGGAGGCACGAGGTGAGCTGGAACGGGTACATCCAGGACCCGGTATCGGCGGAGGACATCACCGTCGAGAACGCGAGCTTCGGCTTCGGTGCGTACGAGGACGCGTCACCGGAGGTGAAGGATCAGATCGACCTGGCGTTCGCCAAGGCGGTGAGCATCGCGCACTCGGGAGCGGTGGGCGAGGACAAGCTGTTCCGCGTGTACGTGTCGGGGCACGCCAACCCCGGGCACGAACAGGCGGATGGCTGGGCGAACGACACGATCACAGTGACGGTGACGCAGGCGTGAACCTTTCCAACGAACAAGCGACGTTGGTGGCCGCTCGCTTGCTCCTGCGAAGCGACAACGAAACGGAGCAAAACTACCACCGAGCATGGCTCGGGTACTTCCTCGACGGGTGGCCGCAACCAGGTTCGCCATCGTGGCCCACCACCGAAACACCAGAGGAGTACGTTGCGCGATGGCCACCTTCCTGATCGGACCGGTGCAGGCGGCGGGCTACCCGTGGGAGGAGTCCTACCACGAGGTGGTCGAGGAGAAGACGGTGGGGAGGCACCTCGTCTACTCGTGGTCCTCCCCCTGGCTCTACTCGAACGTCACCTTCGTGCCCAGGGAACCGATCGACGTCGTGGTGGTGTACGACCCTCCCTGGCTGCGCGACGGCACCGGCGACTCGCCGGTGGATGGCACCTTCCCACGCACGCACGTCAACGAGGCCGCGCAGCTCGTGGAGAAGCTACGCGAGTGCGGCGTCGAAACGGCGCCGCGCGTCGGATGGGTGAGCGACTGGTTCGCCGGTTGGAAGAAGCCGGGATGGGTGGGGATCCGAGCGGTGGAGGTGCTCGACGCGGTGGTCATCGATCCCGCCGGAGCGGCGGCGCTCCGCTACCACGGTTGCCGCGTACCGATCGTCGAGTTGCCGTCGCTGCACAGCTACGCCCGCCTGCCCACCCTGGCCCCATCGGAGACGGAGGTGCTGGCGGTGCCCGACGGGTGCCCCCAGGAGCACCGTCCCATCGACGTCTGCTTCGTCGGCTACGCGCACACCGACTCGGTGCCGCTGCGAGCGATGTTCCTGGAACGGCTGCAATCCTTCTGCCGATCGGCAGGCCTGCGCAGCTACATCGGTAGCGGGCCAACACGCACGGGGGTGTCCAGGGGTACGATGGAGCAGCTGCTCCTGGATTCCAAGGTCTGCTTCAACCTCAGCCTGGGAACGATGCTGAACATGCGAACGTACGAGGCGCTCGCGGCGGGCTGCGTGCTCGTCACCGACGCGTGGAACGTGGGCAACGGCGAGCTGGAGGACAACGCGGCATTCTACAGGAGCTTCGAGGACGTGGAGCTGATCGTGCGCACGCTGCTCGCCGACGACGAGTCCAGGCAGCTGGCGTGCGAGGTGGGCACGGTGTGGGCCGCCAACCGCAGCCCCGACAGGAACTGGAGGAACCTGTTCGACCTGACGACGCGCACGGTCCGCGAGATCGCAACGGCGAGGGAGGTGGCGTGAGCTACGAGAAGCAGATGGTCGAGCGAATCGCGGCGGTGGGCGATGCCGCGTGCACGGCGGAGGAGCGCTCGTTGGTCACCGGTAATCAGGCATGGGCGATCGCCCAGGCGTTGATCGCCGTGTCCAAGCGCCTGGAAGCGATCCAGCTGGAGCTAAGGCTGCGTGGGCACCGACCTAGCTAAGGTGCTCCGTCGCGCGGAGCGGCCGGTGCCGTACCGCATCGACGACCTCGGCAGGGTGCTCGTCACGGGCGCGCGCGGCAGCGTCGGACGGGCGATGGTGGACAGGCTCGTCGGTACGCAGGTGCTCGCCACCGACCTGGACTCGCTCGACGTGCGCGACGCGGAGGCGGTCAGGAGGTGCATGGTCACGTGGGAACCGGAGGTCGTCTTCCACCTGGCGGGGGCGAAGCACGCGCCGCACGGCGAGGACGATCCGTTCGGGGTTGTGGAGACGAACGTGACGGGCACGCGCAACGTGCTCCGGTACGCGCCTCGGGGGAGCCGGGTTGTGATGGCGTCCACCTGCAAGGCCTGCAACCCCGAGACGGCGTACGGAGCGAGCAAGCTGGTCGCGGAGCGCATGGTGCTCAACGCCGGAGGGGTGGTGGTTCGTTACTACAACGTCGTCGAGACTCAGGGGAACGTCTTCGAGCTGTGGGAGAGCATCCCACCGGACGACCCGATTCCCGTGACGTCGTGCTGCCGCTTCTTCGTCTCCCTTCGCGAGGCCGTGGCGCTCACGCTCGCCGCCGCGGCGCTCCCACCGGGGAGGTACACCGTCGATCCCGGTGAGAGAACGTGGATGCCCAACGTGGCCACGCGGCTCTACGGATCGGAGAGGAAGCAGGTAGAGATCGCGCCCCGACGGGGTGATCGTCTGGTGGAACCGAGGAAGGGATCGCACGAGCGGCTGCTCTCGCTGGAACCGCCGTTGCAACGCATCGTCAGCCCGCACGACGGGCGCGAGAACGATAGTAGTACAATCACCTCTGAGCAAAAGGAAGCAGAAGGGGGAAGTTGATGGTCCCGTTCGTACTGCAAGGAGAGCGCGACGACCTGCTCGCCGCGCTCGCACCGGCGGAGAGGTTCACCTCGAAGCACGGTTCCAACCTCGCCGAGCAGCACGTGAGGGTGCGGCGCTCGCAGGAGCGAGACGAGTGCTTCGCTGAGGCCACCGACGGGAGGATGTCCTACCGGTCGCACCTGTGGGGCACCTTCGACGCGGAGGAGGTGGACGTGCTCGTGCACCCGCGCCTGGCACGCGCGGTCGCCGCCATGCAGGGTGGTCCGGTGACCGTGACGCGCGGCGTCTCCCAGGATGGATCTCCGTCCGGGGAGTTGGAGGTGACGGGCAAGGGCAAGGCACGCTACGCGGTGCCGCTCGGTGCGGGAACGTTGCCGACCACCTTCCCGGGCATCGACAACATCCGATGGGACGACGTGGTGGCGATCGACGCCAAGGAGGCACTCGCCGCGATGGTGGAGGCGAGCGGGTTCGCCAACCGGAACCCGTCCAACCCCGCCACCACCGGGGTGAACTTGGGAAAGCACGACGGTGCGCTGCTCGTGGCCGCCACGGACTCCTACCGCTTCTTCCAGGACGAGGTGGCCCTTCCGTCTGCCGGGTTCCCGTTCGGGGAGGATTCGGTGATCCTGCCGCTGGCGATGGTGGAGGAGCTGGCACGGCTGTTCCCGACCGGGGAGGTGCGGTTGGCGGCGACGCCCAACCTGTTCTTCGCGAAGGACGTCAACGACGAGACGACGTTCGCCTCGCGTCGCCTCGACGGCAAGTTCCCGGACATGTGGCGTCTAGTGCCCCCGGAGGAGGACTTCAAGGTGAGGGTCAAGTTCCCCCGCGCGGAGGCGCGCGACGCGTTGAACCGCATCCGACGCGCGGTTGACGGTAAGACGGTCAGGGTGGAGCTGGAGGATGCCGACGTCGGGTTCCACGTGCGAGGCGACAACGGGGAGGCGGAGGAGCACCTGTTCCTGACGACCCCGGTGGAGAAGTTCTCCATCGGCTTCAACCTGGAGCAGCTGATCTCGGTGTTGGATGCGTTCTCGTCCGACGAGGTCGAGGTCGCGCTCGTGACGCCGCTCCGTCCAGCGTTGGTGCGCACCGATGGAGAGGCGCGAAAGATCCTGCTCATGTCGGTGAGGATCCAGTGATGGTCGCCGACGTGGTGGTGCCCGACTTCTGGGTGGGATTCTCGGCGGGGCTGTTCGCCGGAGTGGCCTTTCTGGTCGTGCTCGCGTTGCGATTCAAGGACAAGGGGTGAGAATCGGTTTCTTCTCCGGCGACCTCTTCGAGTTCGACGAAGGGCGCGCGTCCGTGTCGGTACCCGATTACCCCGTGCAGGGACACCTGCTCAGGAAGCTCGTGCAACGGGGCCACGAGGTGGTGCTCCTGACGCGGGTGCCCTCCGGCACCGAGGTGCCGACCACCTTCACCTACGACCCTAGCGGAGATCCTCGCGAGCACGACCTCGACGTGCTCTTCGGCGACCGTCTCGGTTTCATCGGGTCCGAGTGGGTGTCAACGGCATGGCAGATCGAGCGGTACAACGGACCTATCGTGTTCCACCAGTACGTTCCCTACACCGGATGGGCACCCCCATTCGTCAAGGACACCTGGTTGCTGGGAGTGGAGCGCTCGTGGACGATCGTGAACAGGGCCGACGATCCCAGGGGAGCGTACCAGGCCATGGTGGGACGGAATGAACGCGTTCCCGAGGGTAACGCGGTGACGTTCGCGCAGTGGGAACCCTTCCTGATGGTGGAACACCCCTGGAAGGGGCGCACCGATCCACGCATCCCGTCCAACGGACGCCCCTACCGGCAGGGGTACTACGGCAGGCTCCCGAAGGGGGAACGACGATCTCAGACGGTGGTGAGGTACCTCTCCCAAGAACACTGGCCGACGGTGGTGTACGGGCCGGAGACATCGACGGCGTGGGTCAGCGAACGATCGCACGCGGTGGATGGTGGAAGGATCCTGCACCACGACCTACCGGATGCGTTGGAGACACTCGACTTCATCGTGCAGGTCCAGGTGGATCGGCTTGCCTACCGGGGCGGCCTGGGGTACCGAACGCACCGCATCGTCGAGTGCGCGCTGGCCGGCGTGTTCCAACTCTTCGACCGCAGCATGGGCATTCCCGAGCTGCGGGAGTGGGAGATCGCCGGCCCGCTCCAGCTCGGAGGCACGCTGCTGGTGGTGGGAGACGTGACGGCGGAGGTGGCGCGTCAACGCGAGGTCGTGCTGCCGCGCGCCGATCCGACCAAGGTGATGGACGGACTGGAGGAGATCTTAGTGGGAGCGACGAGGTGAGCGAGGAAGATCGGGAGCAGGAACAAACCCACGCGGCGCTCGTGAAAGCCCTGACCGTCGTGCCGGAGAACGCCGTGGTCACCGGGTGGATCGTCGTGTTCGAGTACGCGACCTCCGACGGGAAGCTGTGCTGTGGACATGCGTACGGACCGACGGGCATGACGACGTGGCGCTCGTTGGGTCTGCTGGAATGGGCGGGTCGCGTAACCATTCCCTCGACGATCGACGTGATGAACGACGAGGAGGAGGAGTGAGGATTGCCTGGTACGACCACGGACAGATAGCCGCCTCGTTGGCTGTTCCCGACCTGCCCTTCCCCGAGGAGACGTGGGGGATCTACGGCGAGAAGGCGCACCAACACTTCCACTTGGACGTGGTGGGAATGTCGATGTGGCGAATCCCCCTGTTGCACCGGCTGCTCGACGACGGGCACGAGTTGGTGTGGCTGACGCGGCGCAAGGTGGATCCTTCCCCCGAGCTGGATGCCGACATGGCCCGCTTGGTGGAGCAGCGCCCCGAGTTCGCGCGCTACGTTCGTCTCCCCGATCCCTGCCTGAACGAGGATCAGTTCCTCATCCACCCGTACCGCACGTTCCTCAACGGGCACTACTTCGCCGACCAGAGGGACATCTTCGCCGCGTCGGACGCGCCGAGCACGGACATGCTGCGCTACTGGGTGGCGGAAAACGTGCTGGGCGTGCTCCCCGAGGCCGACGTATTCGTGTGCGCGGTGATGCGTGCCGATGAGGCGACGGCCTTCGAGGTGTCCTACGCGACCGGCGTGTACCTGCGCCGCGGCACCCCGGTGGTGTTGTGGGACCAGGATCGTCAGCTGTCGGGCGTCAAGGCGGCGTTCGAGAGGCTAGGTGATCCCTGGCCGCACCCGCTGGTGACGATCGTCGCGCCCTACGAGGAGGAGACGATCTACGGCAGGCCGCTCACCATCGACTACCCGTACGTGCGCGGCCTG
>Ga0209342_10001768_pt1 | contig 23928 bp, 21 predicted proteins | sample RifCSP16_2_FD_184023 | JGI IMG/M metagenome (GOLD analysis project Ga0209342, IMG submission 184023) | Soil microbial communities from Rifle, Colorado - Rifle CSP2_sed 16_2 (SPAdes) (version 2) | ecosystem: Environmental > Terrestrial > Deep subsurface > Rock core/Sediment | place: Rifle... | reverse complement strand
GCTGCGCCGCGAAGGTCTCGAAGTGACGGTGGACGCCGCCGCCAATCTCCGCGCCCGGCGCGCCGGCGAGCGCGACGACCTGCCCACTCTCTGGTTTGGCTCCCACCTCGACACCGTGCCGAACGGCGGCAACTTCGACGGCTGCGTGGGCTCGCTGGGGGCGCTGGAAGTCATCCGTACGCTGAACGAAAAAGACGTCCGCACGCGCCGCCCGCTCGAGCTCATCCTCTTCACGAACGAAGAGGGCGTGCACTACGGCAAGGGCCTGTTCGGCAGCCGGGCGCTCGCCGGGCTGCTCGACCCGGGCGAGCTCGAGGCGGTGGACGACCAGGGTGTGGCGCTGGCCGAGTGGGTGCGCCGCTACGGCGGCGACCCCGAGCGCATCGCGGAGATGACCCCGCCCGCCGGCAGCCTCTTCGCCTACCTCGAGCTGCACATCGAGCAGGGCGGCGTGCTCTGGCAGCGGGGCATCCCGCTCGGCATCGTCGAAGGCATCGTCGGCATCAACCGCTACCGCGTCACCCTCGAAGGTTTCTCGAACCACGCCGGCACCACGCCCATGAACCAGCGGCGGGACGCCCTGGTCACGGCCAGCAAGGTCATCCTGGCCGTGCGCGAGATCGTCACCGCGCAAGCCGGCCGCCAGGTGGGCACGGTCGGCGCCCTCAGCGTCCAGCCGGGCGCCCCCAACGTCATCCCCGGCCGCGTCGAGTTCCCCGTCGAGCTGCGCGATCTCTCGATGGACAAGATCGAGGAGCTGGCCCGGCAGATTCACGACCGCGCCGGGCAACTGGCCGCGGCCGACGGGGTCGCGCTCACCTGGGAACTGGCCAGCTCGCACGAGCCGGCGCTCACGCATCCCCGGATTCGCTTCCAGATCCAGCAGGCGGCCGCCGAGATGCGCGCGGTCACACTCACCATGCCCTCGGGCGCCGGGCACGACGCCCAGGCGATGGCGCGCCTCTGTCCGGTGGGGATGATTTTCGTCCCCAGCAAGGACGGCATCAGCCACTCGCCCGCCGAGTACAGCCGCCCGGAAGAAATCGCCTGCGGCGCCGAGCTCCTCTACCGGACGATTCTGCGCCTCGACGCCCTCGACAAGCTAAGCTAGCCTCCGTGTTTTCGCGCCTCGCGTTTCGGCTTTCGCGGCCGCGCCGACAATCCCTGTTACTTGGAACCCACCCAGGCAACTCCATCGGGGGCCTTACCGGTAGGAAAAGAGGTGACCAACTCGAGGGTGCGAAGATCAATCACCGATACTTGATTGGCGCTCGGGTGGGAGAGAAAGGCATAGCGGCCCTCCGGCGAGACGGTAACCACTTTGCCGGGCCGGGGGAGCTTCAAGCCGCCAATTCTCCGGCGAGAGGCGGCATCAAAAACGCTGAAGTCTTCACCCTGGACAACGACCACTTGCTCTCCATCGGAGGTGAACCGAAGCCTGGTGAAGCCTTGGCCGCCGCTTGGGAAGTTTGCCACCACACGCTCTTCAGCAGCGTCAATCACTGTGATCGTGTTGTCCTCTGCCCCACCGACCCATACCTCTCGGCCATCCGGAGAAATATCCAGACCTGCCTGCCCGGTCGGCATCGGCAGCGTACGGACGGTCCCGTCGGCGCGGCGGATGATGCTCACCGCCTTGCCCTCCAGGTGCGGCACGAAAATCTTTTTCTCGTCGGGCGTGACGGCTACAAACCAGCCGCCGTCCCTCTCCAGTTTCCAGGCATGCAGGATTTTCCCGGTGCTTGCCTCGACTTCCAGAACGGTTTGCGCCAGGGCGCAGGCCACCCACACGATTGAGTTGTCGCGACTGATACGCACGTCATGGGAACCGGTGTAAGAGCCGAGGTCAATCGTGGCCTTCACGGTGCGCTTCTCCAGATCCACGATGGTAACCGCGTGGCCTGGCTCTCCGCCCGGGCCGGCGCCGGAAATGGCCACCGCGGCGAGGCGGCCGTCGGCTGAAGTCGCAATCTCATGTGGGCCTTGTCCGGTGGGGAGTGTGGCCAGGAGCTCATAGGTCGCCGGATCGAAGAACGCCACCTGATGGTCGGCGCTGTAGGCTACCAACAAGACGTCAGCCGAGGCCTGCAGTGGCCAGAAGACCAGACAGCAGAGGGAAACGAAGACTTTCAGTTCGCGGCCGGTAGTCCTCCGAACCATGCTGACCCCCTGCGTTCCTCTATTCCCCGGCTACCGGAAGCTGGCCAGGGCCTCGGGCTCGGTGTCGAAGACTTCGAAGGCGGGGAGCAGGCGGTGGGTGCGCAGGACGTTGTAGACCACGCGGTCGAGGTTGACCAGCTTCAAGGCCGCGTCGTCTTTCGCCGCCAGGATGACCCCTTCGACCAGTATCCCGATCCCGGAGCTGTCCACCCGGTTGACCTCTTTCAGGTTGAGCAGGATTTTCTTCTGACCGGCACCGAGCAACTGCTTGAGAGTGTCGCGCAGGGTGTTGCACTCTTCGCCGAGCGTGATGCGCCCGGCCAAGTCGAGCACGGTCACGCCTTGGGTTTCGCGCTGGGTGATGGTCAGTTGCATGGCGCTTCTGCGACGATACGCTAGTCACCGAGGAGGATGCCCGGGGGCAACAAGGGATCCCTCGCTGCGCTCGGGATTTCGGCTGGCGGCTCCGACGCCGCCAAAGCGCCTCAATCTTAGGCCGCGCGGGCGGCCAAGTCAACGCAGCTTAGTCAGGGAACTTCATCCGCCGCTGCAAATCTTGGAAGCGCGGGTCGTCGCGCAAGGGGTCGGAGGCCGGGTCGGCAAAAAACCATAGCAGCCCGCCATCTCGCCCCTGATAACCCTTTTCCAGCCATGTGAATGCTTGGTCCCTCTCCTGCAAGGCCGCATAGATTCGAGCTATGTTGCTTGGCTGGAAGTAGGCTCGCTTGGACAAGTCCTTCACCTCATCGAGAAGCTTGCGGGCTTCGCTTCTCTTGCCGGCGAGCGCGTGGAGAGTTGCCAGCAGAGCGACTGCCCCCGCGTCCCTGCGGGTAATGAAGACAACCTTTTCGGCCTCGCTGATGGCTTCATCAAACCTCGCTTCTTGCGCGTAGGCAATGGCGAGGCCCCAGTGCCCCGGCACAAAATCCGGGTTCATCTCCAACGCCTTACGGTATTGCTCGATGGCCTGGTCGTAGCGGCGGGCGTAGTACAACGCGTTCCCGAGAGTCACGTTGATGATGAGCGAGAGGGGGTCGAGTTCCGTGGCGCGTTTCGCTTCGGCGATGGCTTCCTCATGGCGTCCCAGCGACCACAAGAGTTCGCTGTACCACTGGTGGGCGGTAGCGTAGTTGGGGTTGAGCTCGATAGCGCGCTTGAATTCGTGCTCGGCACCTTCCCAGTTCCAGTCATAGTACAACAGGCAATCCGCCAAGGTAGTGTGAGCCTCGGCCAGCGTGTCGTCGAGCTCGAGGGCCTTCATCGCGGCGGCTTTGGCGCGCGGACGGGCGTCATGGGGCGACAGGCCAAGATAAGAACCATTTCCGACGGCGTAGGAGTCGGCCAGGCCAGCGTAGGCCAAAGGATAGCTGGGGTCTTTTTCGAGCGCCTGCTGGAAGTACTCGAGACCCTTTTTCACTGCTGCGGGTGTCCTTTGGTTCCAGTAGTAGCGGCCCTTGAGGTAGAGCTGGTAGGCTTCGGTGTTTTCCGTGTAGTGCTTCACCAGGCGCTCGGCCTGCTCGCCGGTCAAGCGCAGCTCGAGCTTGTCGGTGATGGCTTTGGCGATCTCGGTCTGCACGGCCAGGATGTCGGTCAGCTTGCGGTTGTATTGCTCGCCCCAGAGCTGGTTGCCCTGGGCGACGCTCACGAGCTCCGCCGCAATCACCAGGGTATCGCCGCGCTGGGTCACGCGCCCGGTCAAGACCGCGCCCACTTTCAGCTCCCGCCCGGCCTGGAGCGGGTCCACGTTCGCGCCCTTGTAGCGGAACACCGTGCTGCGGGCCATGACCTGCAAGTGCGGGAGCTGGGAGAGGTTGTTGATGAGACTCTCGGTGATGCCGTCGCTCAAGTACTCCGTCTCCGGGTCGGCGCTCGAGTTGACGAAAGGCAGCACTGCCACCGAGCTGATCGCCTCGCCGCCCGGAGCCAGGAGCCTGTACAAACTGTAGCCGACGCCGGCCACAACGAGGACGACCGCCGCCAGCCCCACCAGCAGCCCCGTCTTGTGCCGCCGGGCCAGGGAGGCGGCCACCACCGCGTCCGAGCTAAGCGCGGCGGCGGGCACCGCGGCCCCGCTTGCGGCGGCGAGGGCGCGGCCGGAGTCGGTGTCGCGCTTCAGGCGCTTCAAGTCGGCGCCCAGCTCGGCGGCCGACTGGTAGCGCAGCCCCCGGTCTTTCTCGAGCGCCTTGTTGATGATGCGCTCGAGCTCCGCCGGCACCTCCGGGTTCAGCCGCACCGGGGCGGTGGGAGCCTTGTGCAGGATGGCGTCGAAGATGGCGGCCGAGGTGGTGCCCTTGAAGGGAAGCGCGCCCGTGGTCATCTCGTAGAGCACCACGCCGAGCGAGAAGACGTCGGTGCGCGGGTCGAGTTCTTCGCCCAGAGCCTGCTCGGGCGACATGTAGGCCACCGTGCCCAGCGCCACCCCCGGGCTGGTCAGGTGCTCGTCGGCGGTGATGGTCGGCTGGGTGGCTTCGCTCGCCGCCTCCACCGATGCCCGCGGCGCCGCGGGCGCCAGCTTGGCCAGGCCGAAGTCGAGAATCTTGGCGTGGCCGCGCCGGGTGACGAAGATGTTCGCCGGCTTGATGTCCCGGTGGACGATGCCCTGGGCGTGGGCGGCGTCGAGCGCCTCGGCTGTCTGGACGGCGATTTCGAGCAGAGGCTCGGTGGCGAGCGGCTTGCCGGCGATGCGGTGCTTGAGCGTCTGTCCTTCGAGCAGTTCCATCACGATGTAGTGCCGGCCCTCGTGCTCGCCGATGTCGTGCAGCGTGCAGATGTGGGGGTGATTCAGGGCGGAGGCGGCGCGGGCTTCGCGCAGGAACCGCTCCACCGCCTGCCGGTCGCGGGAAATCTCTTCCGGCAGGAACTTGAGCGCCACCCGGCGACCCAACCGGGTGTCTTCGGCGGCATAGACCACGCCCATGCCGCCGCCCCCGAGCTTTTCCAGCACGCGGTAGTGGCTAACCATGCTCCCGATCATCGTGCCCTCAGCGCGCTCGGCCACCCTGAGCTTGTCGAAGGGTGCGAAATGGTCTGACCGATCATCTAGGAGGAGAACCCCGCCCGTGGCCGGCCATCTTAGGCCGCGGCGGCGGCCAAGTCAACGCAGGCGGAAAAGAGAAAGGCGGGGCACCCTTCGGCTGCGCTCGGAGCAAGCTCCACACTAAAGGTACTGGGTATACATTGACTTCTTGCCACGGTCTTGGCTAGCATACTAGAAGTTGCTTTCCTAGCAACGAGTCGAAGGCTCTATGGGTAAGCAGCCTCCCAACGCCAGCCCAAGGGGAAGACCCCATCTCCTGGGTCGGGCGTTGGCGGTCGGGTTGCCCGCGCTGCTTCTATCAATCCCTGCCAACGCTCAACGCGGAGGCCTGGCAATCCAACAGAACCTGGCGGAGCTTGTGGACCACGCCGACACCATCGTGCGCGGGCGCGTTGTGCATGCCCGAGTGGAGCCTCACCCTGAATTTCCTGCGCTGCAAACGGTGGTCGTAACCTTGCGGGTGCAGGAGACCTTGAAGGGCCAGGCAGGGGAGACGTTCACCTTCCGGCAGTACATCTGGGACCTCCGCGATCGGTACGATGCGGCGGGCTACCGAAAGGCCGGGCAAGTCTTGCTGTTCCTGACGCATCCGAGCCAGGCGGGTCTCTCGAGCCCGGTGGGACTCGAGCAGGGCCGGTTCCGGGTGGTGCGCAATGCAGACAAGCAGGAATGGGTGATAAACGGCGCGGGGAATTATGGTGTGTTCCGCAGGTTGCACCCAGCGCTCGAAAGCCGGGGAATTCGGGTGAGCGCGGAGCACCAAGCTTTGATTGCGGGAGAACAGGGCGGGCCGATTCGGCTCGCCGATTTCCGGGAGCTGGTGCGCTTAATTGCCGAGAGTGGGCCAATATCTCGTGAGAAGACGAATCGTATGCCCGAGCAGGCTGACGCGGAGTAAGCGGCGCCTGCTGCCGCTGGTGCTGGCGGTGGGCCTCGGAGGCGTATGGCCCGCGTCAGCGGGCGGTCCGCTGATTGTCGGAGGCACCCTCGGCCCCGCCGGTGTGCCCTTCACCTGGGACACCAGCCTGGGAGAGTTCCCCTACAGGACGGACGGAGGCAAGCTTGGAGTGATGGACAACGCCGCAGCCAATGCCCGGGTGGCCGCCATGTTTCAGGTTTGGGAGGATGTGCCCACAGCCAGTATCGGTTTCAACAATGCTGGACCAATTCTAAGCACCGGGACCTTCAGCGACGGGAACGTGAACAAGGTGGGTGAATTCAATGCAGTGTCTGATAGCTGTGAGGCCGCGACGCAATCTCCCATTGTCTACGACGGGAACGGCAAGCTCTTCGACTCCCTTTTTGGCGAGAATTCCGGGGTGATCGGGCTGGCGGGTCCCTGCGCCCTCAACGACGAGGGGCGGATTCTCTCGGCGTTAGTGGCCCTCAACGGGGATTTCCGGGACGGAGACGCCGTCGGGGAGTATGAGGTGACCGACAACGAGTTCGACGCCGTCTTCATTCATGAATTCGGCCACCTCTTTGGCCTCGGTCATTCCCAGGCAAACTTGAATTGCCTGACCGGATCGCCCGCAGGCTGCAGCAGCTTTTCCGACGATGCATTCGGTCTGCCGACGATGTTTCCCTTCCTGTTGAGCGCGCTGGAAGAGACGCCCGGAGTGAATCCGGCAAGGACGTTATCCCAGGACGACATCGCCTGGGTTTCCAAGCTCTATCCCGATGCCGGTTTCAGCAGCAGCTTTGGAGTCATCAGCGGCACGATCCTCTTCGGCGACGGCCTCACCCCCGCTCAAGGGGTCAACGTGATTGCGCGCCAGGTCGACGACCTCGGAACCCCCGAGAACGAGGGACGCCGGGTGGTGGTGTCGGCGGTGTCCGGCTATTTGTTCACCGGCACGCCCGGACAAAGCGTCACGGGGACAAATCCGCCCAGCCCCTTCGGCTCACGCAACCCTCTCTTGATCGGAATCTTCGAGATTCCCGTGCCGCCCGGAAGTTACCGGGTGGAGGTGGAATCGGTTCTTTGCAACAGCGCGAGCTGTTTTGGGAGCGGGTCGCGTGTCGGGCCTCTTGACCCGCCGATTCCTTCGCCGGGACCGGCGGAGTTCTGGAACCTGGGGGAGTCGGCCACCGATGTAGTTACCAGTTGGAGTCCGGTCAGCGTCTCTGCGGGAGGCACGCAGTCCGGCATCAATATCATTCTAAATGTCATTCTGGAGCGCCTCGACCGGCTGGAAAGCGCGGAGCTGCGGGAGTCCCACGCCTGGCCGGCGTGGCTTCGGAGGCGGCGAGCCAGGACCTAGCGGTGACCCGATGATCTGCACCCTACAGGCCGACCGCCAAGATTGGCGAAGGATGCCACGGCGCGGGATCGTCCCGGCGATGGTGCTCCTAGCGCTTGCTCTCGGAGCCGCCGGAGCGCGCGCCGAGGTGGGCATCTTCATCGCCCCGCAGGCACCCGCCTTGCCCAAGGGGGCGTATTGGGATTTCCGGGCTTTGGTGACCGGAACCAAGCAGAAGCAGGTGAAATGGTCTGTGTGCGACGGCAACGGCCAGAACTGCGTGAAGGGAGGCAACACCACGCTCGGGGAGATCCGTCCGATCACCACGGACAAGTTCGCCAACAGCATTGGCCAGCTGCGGGCGGCAGGCGCCGGGCTCGATCCTTCCACCTGTGCTGCGCCGGTGCCGGATGGTTGCCAAATCAAGCTCAAGGCCAGGCACGTGGACACGGGGAAGACCGCCTTCGCCACGGTGACAATCCTCTTCGCGCCCGTGGTTCTTAGTACAGAGCTGCCGCGAGGAGCCGTCGGGCAGGACTACGACTGGCCCTTGCTCGGCTGGGGTGGAACTCCTCCCCTCTCGTGGGCAGTGATTTCAGGCAGTCTCCCGGACGGCTTGTTCCTGTTTGCGGAGCGCATTGGGGGAACCCCCACAAGCGAGGGAACCTTCAATTTCACCGTGCAAGCGGCCGACTTCAGCATCCCCCAGCAAACAGCCACCAAGGAGTTGAGTATCACGATCGGGTCGACGCTCGCCCGGAACGACAGCGTGGCGACCGCCAGTCTCCTGGTCGGAGGAATCTCGAACATTTCCATCAGCCCGTACGCCGACCCGGTGGACGCCGACCCGGCCAACCCCGACACGGACTATTTCAAGGTCACGGGAACCGCGGGCACGCTTTTCACCGTGGAAGTAACGTCTTACCTGGCGGCGTTCGATGCGGCGGTCGAGATTGTGAACGCCGACGGAGTCCCGTTCGCCACCTGCCGCAACCTGTGGCGCAAGATAGAAGAGAACGGAGAGCGCGACCGCACGGCCGACCGTTTCGATGATCTCTGCGTCAACGACGACGTCGAGCCCGGCTCTTCAACACTCGGCTCCTGGCTGGAATTCCTGGTCCCCGGGACGCTCGGCGCGCCCGTCACGTTCTACGTTCACGTGCTTGACTGGCGGGGGGACGCGCGACCCGATATGCGCTACGGCGTCACCGCAAGGGATTGGTAGTAGCCGCCCCGGAGCTCCTTCATCCCTCCCAACTACTGCTTTTTTTCTACCGTTTCCTCCCGAAGACTTGGTTGGCCTGGCGGCTGGTGAGGCGGACGTGCGGGGCCTGGTCGGGGTCCTCTCTCTCAAGGCTCTCGGCGGTGGCGCGAGGTGACTGCGCGGTGGCTACCCGAAGCAAGGAACGACCGGCTACAGCGGGGGGCCGACGAAGTAGCCGGGGCGGTGGCGGACGTTGGTGCCGGGGCGGGCGAGGCGGATCTCGATGCGATGGAAGCCGTTCTGGTCGCGGTTCGAGGGCTGATAGGTAATCAGGTACTGGCTGTAGAGGTCCTGGCCGATTCGGTTCAGGACCTCTTCGAGGGCGGCGCGGCCGAAGGTCGAGTGCGACAGCCCGCCGGTACCGAGCGCGTAAACCTCCAGCACATCGTTCCCCGCGGTGTCGCGCAGCGTCCGCACCAGCGTGGCCACGGCGCTCAGCAGGTCGGCGCGGGCGTACTGTTCCTGCGCCACCGTGGTCGGCGTCTGCGGCTGGCCCGGCGTGCCCGGGCGGGTGAAGACCCCGGGCGGATAGGGCGAGGGTCGCACCGGGGTTTCTTCCGGCCGCCGGCGCAGGTCGGCTTCCAGCGCGCTCAGGGAAATGGTGTAGACGGTGATGTCGTTGATCTGCGCCACGCGCAGCGGAACGCCCAGCGGGGTGCTGCTGCCCTGGTCGAGCGGCTCGGAGAGGACCAGGATGACGCGGCGGCGCCCCTGGGGGCGGCGAGAGAGCAGCCGCACCGCCTGGTCCAGACCATCGGCCAGGCGGGTCTCGGTGCCGCCGGCCGGGAACTTCCGAAAGGCGGCCAGGAATTCGTCGGCGTCGGAGGTGAACTCCTGGCGCAAGGTGACGTGAGTGTCGAAGGTCACCAGCGCCGCCTCGCCGAACTGCCCGAGGATGTTGCTGGTGATGAGGATGCCGGCCTCGCGCACGCGGTCGAGCAGCGGCTTCACCCGCTGCGCAGTGTCCACCAGCACCACCACCGACACCGGCTGCGTGGCCAGCTCGAAACTCCTCAGCTGCTGCGGGACGCCGTTGTCGAGCAGCGTCACCTCTTCCCGCGCCAGGTCGTAGATGAACTCGCCGCGCGCGTCCCGCACCACCAGCGGCGTCGTCACCCGCTCCACCCGCACCGGCACGCGGAACTCCGGCTCCTGCGGCGGCGGAGGCTGCGGCTGCTGCGCGCCTGCCGGGACAGAGGAAACCAGCAACAGCAGGGAGAGAAGGATGGCCAGCGCTGGGCGCATATCCGTTGAGATGCGGGTTGCGCGTCCGGCGGCTGCGGCCGCGGGCGCGCTCAAGCCGCCTTGCGGGCCGGCTCGGCTTCCGCCTGGGTGCGGAGCACCTCGAGGCCTTTCTCGAGCACCGGGTCGTCGGGCCGCGGCGGCGCGTGCGGCACCGGCGCCAGGACCTGCCCCTCGGACGGCTGGGCCTCGACGTCCGGGGTGACCCCGTTGTCCAGGAGGGCCTTCCCCGCGGGGCTGTAGTACTTGGCCACGGTCAGGATGAGCGCGGCGCCGTCATCGAGCGGGATCAGCCGCTGCACGGAGCCCACCCCGTAGCTTCGCAGGCCCACCACCGTGGCGCGATGGTTGCTTTGCAGCGCGGCCGCCACCACCTCCCCCGGGCCCGCGGTGGCGTGGCTGATGAGCACGACCATCGGTTCCTTCCAGGCCTGTCCCGCGGCTTCGGCGGTGAACTGCCGGCGGGGCATCTGCTGTCCCTGGGTGTAGGTGATAAGGCCTTTGTCGAGGAAGAGGCGCGCCGTTTCGATAGCTTCCTCCATCGGGCCGGCGGCGGCGTCGCGGAGGTCGAGCACGAGCTGGCGGCTGCCGCTCGCCTGCAGCTGCCGCAGCGCGGCGCGCAGGTCGCCGGCGGTGCCCGGGGCGAAGGCCGCAACCTTCACGTACCCGGCACCGCCTTCCAGCCGCTGGCTGAGGACGCGCAGCGGCGCCAGGCGGGCTCGCACCAGCTCGAGCGCCTGCGGCTCGGGGCGCTGCTGCCGCACCACCGCCACCTTCACCGCCGTCCCCGGCTCGCCCGCCAGGAGCTGCTCGGCTTGCTCGATCGACATCTCGCGGGTCGAAAAGCCCGCGATCGATTCCAACAAATCCCCCGTCTGCAACCCGGCGCGCGCCGCCGGACTCCCCGGCAGCACCGCCACCACGCTCGCCAGCCAGAAGCGCTTCGAAAGCACCACGCCCACCCGGCCCTCGGGAGGCGGCTGTTTCTGCTGGTACTCGGCGTACTCCCGCGGGCTCATGTAGCCGGAGTAGGGGTCGAGCTCGGCCAGCAGCCCGTGCAGCGCCCCCACGGTCACCCGCTGGAGGTTGGGCTCCTCCACGTAATCGCTCTGGATGCGGCTCAAGACCTCGCCGAACACCGCCAGCTGCTTGTAGGCGCCTTCCCCGGCCGTGCGCCCCAGCAGGCTCCCGCCCACCACGTAGGCCACCACCAGCAGGGAAATCCCCACCACACCCATCCGCACGCGTCCGCTCACGCTACCCTCCGGGCCCGCCGGCGCTGCCGCGGGCGCGCGGCCGCGCCTTGCCGGCGCACGAGCTCCAGCCGGCGGCTCTGCCGCTTCCCCAGTTTCTGATTCACAAAGCGCCCTGTCGCCATGGTTCGAGAAGGCCAGTATAGCGGCGGGGGCGGAGAAACTCAACCCGGGGCGGGCCCGCCGTCTCACTCTTAAAAACAAAGTACTTGACAACTTGGACCCGCGGCACTCTACTCCCCCCATGCCGCCCCGCCCCGACCCGCTCCCCCTCGAGGCCCAGGCCTTCGAAAACCTGCGCTTCATCCGCCGCACCCTGGAGCAGGCCGGCTCCTTCACCGCCGTCCCCGGCTGGGGCGGCGTCCTGATGGGCGTGACCGCGCTCGGCGCCGCCGCCCTCGCTGCCCGCGCGACCTCCCCGCGCGGCTGGCTGCTCGTCTGGCTGGCGGAAGCGGCGCTGGCTTTCGCCCTCGGCCTCGCCGCCATGGCCCGCAAGGCGCGGGCCGCCGGCCAGCCGCTGCTTTCGGGCCCGGCGCGCAAGTTCGCGCTGACGCTCTCGCCGCCGCTCCTGGCCGGGGCGGTGCTCACGGCAGTGCTGTACCGCGCCGGCCTGGTGGCGGCGCTGCCGGGCCTCTGGCTGCTGCTCTATGGCGCCGGAGTCGTCACCGGCGGCGCCTTCTCGGTGCGCGTCGTGCCGCTGCTGGGCGTGGGCTTCATGCTGCTCGGCGTCCTGGCCCTCTTCGGGCCCGTGAACTGGGGCAACCCGCTGCTGGGGGCGGGCTTCGGCGGGCTGCACATCGTTTTCGGACTGGTGATCGCGCGGAGGTACGGTGGCTAGGACGAGCGCAGCCGCGGCGGACCCGAAGGCGCGCCTGAAGGTCATCCGCGGGCGCGCGCCCGAAGAAGCGCAGGCGCTCGACCGGCTCATCCACGAACGCACCCGCCTGGCCATTGTGAGCGCCCTGGCGGTCAACGATTCGCTCACCTTCAACGAGCTCAAGGCCCTGCTCACAGTCACCGACGGGAATCTGAGCGTGCACGCCCGCAAGCTCGAAGAGGCCCGCTACCTCAACTGCGCCAAGAGTTTCGTGGGGCGGCTGCCGCGCACCGAGTACCGCCTGACGGCGGCGGGGCGGCGGGCGCTCGCCCGCTACCTCGATCACCTGGAGGCGCTGCTGCAGGCCGCGCGCGCGCGGTGAGAACAAAAATTTTTTCCCTATTGACTTTATGAATAAAAGTTCTTTGACAGGACCGCACGTGGCCCTCATCCCCGACGGCAACGGCCGCTGGGCGCAGGTGCGCGGCCGGCCGCGCTCGGACGGCCACCGCGCCGGCGCCGAAGTCGTCGGCCGCCTCGTGGAAGCGGCCGCGCGGCTCGGCGTCCAAACGCTCACCCTCTACGCCTTTGCCTCCTACAACTGGGGGCGCCCGCCGGACGAAGTGGAGCGGCTCATGCATCTCTTCCTCACCTTCTTGCGCGCGCACACCGCCACGGTGGCCGAGCACGGCGGCCGCCTGACCGTGCTCGGCCGGCGCGACCGCCTCTCGCCGGAGCTGCGCCGGGCCGTCGAAACCGCCGAGGCCGCCACCGCCCGCGGCGCCAGCCTCCACCTGCGCCTGGCCATTGACTACTCCTCGCAAGAAGCGATTCTCGCGGCCGCCGCCCGGCTCGACCCGCGGCGGCCCCCGACGCGCGCCGGCTTCGCGCGGCTGCTCGCCGACACCCGCGGGGCCGCCGCCGTGGACTTCCTTGTCCGCACCGGCGGCGAGCGGCGCTTGAGCGACTTTCTGCTGTGGGAGTGCGCTTACGCCGAGCTCTACTTCACCCCCACGCTCTGGCCGGATTTCACCGTGGCCGAGTTCGAGGCGGCGCTGGCTGACTTCCACCGGCGCGAGCGCCGCTTCGGGAGACTCGCGCCCGCGACGGTACTGGCCAGAGAAGGAGGAACCGATGGCCTTCGTCCCTGAAAGCGCTCCGCTGGTTGTGCTGACTTTTCTGGCGACGGCGCTCTTCGTGTCCGTAGCCGGCGCCACGTTCCTCTTCGGCTGGCTAACAGGGCGACACCGGCTGGCCATCTTGGCGCTGGCGGCGGCCGCGATGGTGGCGATGAGCTACGGTGAAGTGCTGCTGGCGCTTTCGCTCTCAAGCCACGAGCGGACGCTGGCGGCGGGGGACTGGAAGTACTTCTGCGAGGTGGACTGCCACCTGGCCTACCGCGTCGAAAGCGTTTCCACCGCGAAGACGCTCGGGCCGGCCGCTAAACCCGCGGCCACGCGCGGAACGTTCTATATCGTTGCGCTCAAGACCTGGTTCGACGAGCGGACGATTTCGAGCGGGCGGCCCAAAGACATGCCGCTCTGGCCCGGCCCACGCGCGGTGGCTCTGGTGGACGAACGGGGGCGCGTGTTCGGGGTGGCCGAAGAAGCGCAGCGGGCGCTGACGCAAGCCGGCGCCGCCGGCACGCCGCTGACCCGCACCCTCAAACCCGGCGAGTCCTACACGACCACGCTCGTCTTTGATCTGCCCGACGACGCCCGCGCGCCGCGGCTGCTCCTGACCACCCTGGACGCGCCCACCTACTTCCTCCTCGGCCACGAGAACAGCTTCTTCCACCGCAAGATCTACTTCCAGTTGCCGGTGACCAGTGCCCAGTGACCGGCGCTTCGCGACCCTTCGCTTCTGCTTGTCATCCCGAGCCCCGAGGGCGAGGGATCTCTTCATCACGGACGAGAAGAGATTCCTCGCTGCGCTCGGAATGACAAGCGCGGTGGAAGAACGCTGCTCGAGTAGGGCGGAGCCTTGTGCCCCGCCGCGAGCTGTCCGCAGCGGCAGGGGTCAAGCCCCTGCCCTACCCAAGCAAAGGCACTGATCGCTGGTCGCAAGCCTGGTGGCACAGGCCGCTGGCTTGTGGACTCGGGGAACACCGGCGAGACGCCGGTGCCACCAAAGCTTGAATGGGCAGTCGCTGGGCACAGCGGGATGCCTCCCAGTGGCAGGGGCCACTGGGCTGAGCATGCGGAAAGCCGAGGATGGGGCTAGCGGGTGAGCGCGGCCTTTTGCTTCCGGTAGGCGGCGATGCGGGCGCGCTCGGCGTCGAAGCCTTTGCGGCCGAGCAGGGCGTAGGTCAACCGCTTGCCCAACTCGACGCCGGGCTGGTCGAAGGCGTTGACGTCGTAGAACTCCCCCGCATAGGCGGTCTGCCACTCGGCCAGCATCATCATCTGGCCGATCGAATACTCGTCGGCCGCCGGGAAGACGAAGGTCGAGTTGGGCCGGCCGGCTTCGGTGAAAGCGAGCTCGGTGGCGAACTTCTCGGCGCGGAAGAGCTCGTTCAGCGTGCGCCCGCCGAGGTAGCCGGTGGAGTCGTGCTTCGGGAAAAGCTTGGGGATGCGCACCGTGTAGGGGTCGCGCTCGACCTCCCAGAAAGTAATGACCTTGTCTTTGGGGCCTTCCATAAAAAGCTGCGACTGGGAGTGCTGGTCGGTGACGCCGAGCGCCTCGAGGCAGGTCTGGCCGACAAAGACGTCGCGCTGGTTCCGGTCCTTCTGCTTGCCCAGGCTCTCGGCCCAGAGCTGCCGGTACCAGAAGGCCAGCGGGTAGAGGGCGTTCGAGTAGCAGTAGATGGCCTGGACGTGCTTGGCGTAGCGGGTGTCGAGCAAATACTGGTGGAGGGCGGAGGCGAGCGCGGGGTTGGCCTCGAGCTCCGGCTGCCGGCAGACCTCGACCATCGCGCCGGCGCCAGCCAAGAGTTGCCGGACGTTCGCGCCCACGAGCGCCGCCGGCAGCAAGCCCACCGGGGTCAGCACCGAGAAGCGCCCGCCCACGTTCGGGGGCACGGCGAAGAGCGCAAAACCTTCCTGGCGGGCGATGTCGAGCAGATCGCCTTTCTTCGGGTCGGTGACGGCGGCCACCTGTTTGGCGGCGCGCTGGGCCCCCACTTTCCGCCGCAGCCAGTCGTAGACGATGAGGAACTGCGACATGGTCTCGGCGGTGGAGCCGGACTTGGTGATGACGAGCACCAGGGTCTGGCGGGGGTCGGCGAGCTCGAGCGCCCTGCCGAGGACGAGCGGGTCGACGTTATCGAGCACCACAAGCTCCGCCGGGACTTTCTTCTTGCGGAAGGGGCGGGGGCCGTTGACCGCGGCGTCGAGCGCAAAGGGCCCGAGCGCCGAGCCGCCGATGCCGAGCACAAACACGGTGCGGGCCTTGCCCCGCCAGGCGCGGGCGTAGCGCTCGACCGCTTCGAGCGGCTGCTTGTCAAAGGGGAGCCCCGCGAAGCCGAACTCGCCGCGGTCCACCCGCGCGGTGAAGCGCTCGACGGCGGCGCGGGCCTGCGGGCGGCGGGCCTCCAGGTCGGCCGGGGTTAACCCCTGGCCGCTGCCCACCAGGTCGGCGCGCAGGTTCGTCCAGTCGTAGCGGAGCATTTTGGTGGCTTTCATGGATCCTCCCCTTCGAGGTTCCGGGGCCGGTACGAGAGGACTACAGAGTAGTCCAACCGGACGGAAAAACAAAGCCTGAACCGCAGGCTTTGTTGTCATTCCGAGCGGAGTCCCTCGTCTGTCGCTCGGGACGGTGAGCGAAAGACGAACCGCGAGGAATCTCTTCATTGTGCAGACGGCTGCGAGAAGAGATTCCTCGGCCTGCGGCCTCGGAATGACAGGAAGGGGACGAATGGACTAGACCGCGAGGAAGAGGCTCTGGGCGAAGGGCCACTCCGCGTCCACCCACTGGGCGGGGCAGCGGTAGCCCGAGCGGGCGGCCATCTGGAACACTTCTTCCAAATTGTACTTGTGGCAGCTTTCGGTCCAAATGGTTTCGCCTTCGCGGAAGCCGACGGTGAGGCCGAACTTCGGCAGGGTGACGCTTTGCTCGGCGAGCGAGACCAGGTGCATCTCGATGCGGCGCTCGCGCGTGTCCCAGCGCGCCTGGTGGCGGAAGCGCGCCAGGTTGAAATCGGCCCCGAGCTCACGGTTGACCCGCGCCAGCAGGTTCAGGTTGAAAGCGGCGGTGACGCCGAGCGGGTCGTCGTAGGCGAGCAACAGGTCCGGCACAGGTTTTTCCAGATCGGTGGCGAGCAGCAGGGCGTCGCCCGGCTGGAGGAGGCGCCGCACCTCGCCGAGGAACTCTTCGCCCGCCGACCGGTCGAAGTTGCCGATGGTCGAGCCGAGGAAAAGGACGAGCAGGCGCTCGCCGGCGCGGCGGCGCGCCGCCACTTCCAGCAGGCCGTCGAGATAGGCGCGCTCGAAGCCGACGAGGCTGACGGAATCGATCCGGCTCAATTCCTGCTCGCAACGCGCCAGGGCCGCGCGCGAAATGTCGATGGGGTAGTAGGTGACCGGCTGGCGGCGGGCCAGGGCTTCGAGCAGCCAGCGGGTCTTCTTGCCGCTGCCGCTGCCGAGCTCGGCCACGGCCACCGGCAGGGGCAGCCGCTCGACCACGTCGTCGGCGTGGCGCCGCAGCAGGCGCTCCCCGGCGCGCGTCAGGCCGTACTCGGGCAGCACGCTGATGACTTCGAAGAGCGCCGAGCCCACTTCGTCGTAGAGGTACTTCGAGGGCAGCTCCTTCTGCGGCTTCCGGAGACCGGCCGCGACCTCGGCGGCGAAGTCGGCAGTTGAAGGGGCGGGGACCGCCTGCGTGCGCATCCGCCTTTCGTCGGCTGTCATGGCAATCCTAGATGAAGAAAACCAGCCCGAGGATGCGCCTAGGGTAATCCAAGCGGGCGGAAAATCAAAGCCGGGTGCGATCGGTGAGGAAGGTCTGCGAAATGATGTCGTGCCAGGCGAGATGCCGCTCGTCCACCACCGCCCAGAAGAAGCCGAGGAGCAACGCCCCGGTGGAGACCGCGTAGCCGAAGGCGCGCCGCAGCGCCACCGGCGGCGGCAAGGGCTTCCCCTCGAAGGTCACCGGGCGCAGGCCGTAGTACTGCATCCCCGGGGTGCGCCCGTCGAGCAAGGTGAACAGCCCGAAATAGAGAGTGGTGAGCACGAAGCCGGCAATGAGATAGACCAGCAGATCGCGCCGGGCCAGCGACACCTGGCTGCTCAAGAGCGCGAACAAGCTGAAGAAGACGGCGCTCGCGAGAAAGATGAGCGTGGCGTCGAGCAGCCCGGCGCGCAGGCGCACGACGACCGGAGCGGCGGCCACCGCCGCCAGCCGCTCGGCGTCTTGGTCGGCCGCGGAAAAATCAAAGGCGGACTGCACGAGCGGCATCTCGATGACTTCGAGCCGGGGCGGAGCCTCCCAGCGGGCCTCGGGCGGGAGTACCGCCACCGCGCCCGAGTCGGGCGCGCCGGAATTGCTCCACGGTTGCTGCCTGGCCGCGCGGCGAGGGCGGTGGACCCGCTGCACGCGCTGGGGCGGGGAAAGCGCAAAGGCATCGGCGGCGGTCTGCATCGGAGGCAGCGGCGCAGCGGCCGAAAGATCCGACACCTGCGCCGAGCTTGTGGTGGTGGAAGAAACGGCGGCAAAGGGCCGCGCCAGCTGCCAGCCGCAGGCGCGGCAATTGCTCAGGTCGGTAAAAACAGAAACACCGCAGCGCGGACAGTCCATAGTCTGGTTTTCCCGCTGGCGCTGCGGTGCGCGGGCCGGATAGTAGCAAAGGCGTACGTCCGCGTCAACCCCGAGTTGCGGCAACCGTTCTCCGGAGCCGCCTGCCTGCCCGGCAAGCCTGTCCGAAGAAAATGCTTGACATTTGAATGTTCATTCAAGTAAAATTGAACGATCATTCAACTATGCCCGGACTGACCCAAACCCTCTCCACCCGGGGGCGCCTCATCGAGGCCGCCCGCGAGCTTTTCTGGCTGCAAGGCTATGAAGCCACCAGTGTGGCCGAGATCCTCGAAAAAGCCCAAGTCAACAGCGGCAGCCTTTACCACTACTTCCGCAGCAAGGAAGACCTGCTGCTGGCCGTGCTCGAAACCTACAAGGAAATGCTGTATCCGATGGTGATCGAGCCGGCCTTCCAGCGCGCCGCCGACCCCATCGAGCGCATCTTCGCGGTGCTGGAAGGCTATCGCCAGGGTCTGCTCTACACGGTCTTCACCGGCGGCTGCCCCATCGGCAACCTGGCCTTGGAGGTGGGCGACCATCTGCCGCCCGCCCGCCAGAAGATTGCCGAGAATTTCCAGGGTTGGTGCGGCTGGGTGCAGAAATGCCTGGACGATGCCGCCGAGCGGTTGCCGACCGAGGTCAACCGGGAGCAACTGGCGCAGTTTGTCTTGACGGTGATGGAAGGGGGCGTGATGCAGGCGCGCGCCCACGGCAGCATCGCGCCCTTCGACGCCTCGGTCGCCCAACTGCGCGACTACTTCAACCGCCTGCTGGCCGCCAAGGGGGAGCCGGCCACGGGCGCGGCTTGAGTTCTGCGCAAGGAAACAAAACGGGGGGAGGAGCCCATGACAATCGCACGGAAGAGAATCTTGGTGGTGATCTTCGCCGTCGCTTGGGCCGCCGTTCTGCCGATCGGGATGGCGGCGGAACAGCCCGCCACAGCCGTGGCCCAGAATCCGATGGAACCGGTGGCTCGGCTGGTGGGGGGCGAGTGGCGGGGTCAATTCAAGCTGCCGAACGGTGACAGCTTGAGCATCCGCAACGTGTTCGAGTGGGGCCTGGGCGGCAGAATCCTCAAGGCCAGGTACTACGCCGTCACCGAGGGCGTCGAGCGGCAGGTGTACGAGGGCATTTGGTCCTGGCATCCAACGGAAAAGAAAATCATCTTCCAGGAATACTCAACCCGCAGCAGCCTGGTCGCGGGATCGGTGGAGCCCGTAGAGGACGGTCTGGCCCTGGCTTGGACGGAATACTCCAACAATTCGGTCACGCAGTATCGCGAAACGTTCCGCTTTCCCGACAACGACCACTACCTCTCGCAGGCCTATAAGAAGAACGAAGACGGCTCGGAGAGATTGGTTGTCGAGGGCTCTTTCGAGCGGGTGACGACCGAAGCGGCGAGCGCCGAGACCCCTGCCTGGCAACGGGCCCTTCGTAAGGAAGTCACCGTGGCGGCCCCGCTGGCCGAAGTGTGGAAGGCCTGGACGACCACCGACGGGGTCAAGACTTTCTTCGGGCCCGAGGCGCGGATCGAAGCGGTCATCGGCGGGCCGTATGAAATCTACTTTGCCACCACGGCCCCGGAAGGTCTGCGGGGCAGCGAAGGCTGCAAGGTGCAGTCGGTCGTCCCCCTGCAGTTGTTCGCCTTCGAATGGAACGCCCCGCCCACCATCCCCGCCATCCGCAACTCCGGCCTGCACACCCTGGTCACCATCCGGCTCCACGAGGAAGGCCCGGACCAAACCCGCGTGGAGATGATCCACACCGGCTGGGGCCAAGGCGAAGATTGGGACAAGACGTACGCCTATTTTGACAAAGCCTGGGACGCGGTGTTGAGCAACCTCGAGTACCGCTACCGCGTCGGCCCGGTCGAGTTCCCCGGCCACTTCATCCGCGCCGGGCACGAATCGGGGCCAGCGAAATAAGATCACCGGAGGAAGAGCCGATGAACTGGAAGAGCTTTGCCCTGGCGTTCGTGGTGGTGCTGGTCCTCAACGCCGTTTCGAGCTTCCTCATCCACGCCATGCTGCTCCGCGGAGACTACGCGAAGTTCCCCAACCTGCTGCGCACGCAAGACGACGCCAACGCTCACTTTCCTTACATGCTTTTGAATTTTCTGGTGTTCTCGCTGGCGCTGGTCTGGATGTACGCCCACGGCGTCGAAGCCAAGCCCTGGCTCGGCCAGGGCTTGCGTTTCGGCCTGGCCGTCTGGGGGCTGACCTCGCTGCCGTGGTATCTGACCTACTATGCCGTGCAGCCCTGGCCCGGCAGCGTGGTGGTGAAACAGATCGGCTACGAGCTGGTGCAAAAAGTTCTGCTGGGTCTTGCCGCCGCCGCCCTTTACCGCAAATAGGCCGAAGGCAAACGGGCTGCGTTATAATCGGGGACGCTTTCGCCTGGGGAGGTTCGAATGGCGTTTCCGCAAACACGGCTGCGGCGGCTGCGGCGCACGGAAGCCCTGCGGCGCTTCGTCGCCGAGACCCGCCTCACCGTCCAGAACCTCGTCTATCCGCTCTTCGTCGTCCCCGGCGAAGGCATCCGCAAAGAAATCTCTTCGATGCCGGGCGTCTTCAACCTCTCGGTGGACGAGCTGGTGAAAGAGTGCCGCGAGGTCAAGGAGCTCGGCCTCCCCGCCGTCATCCTTTTCGGCATCCCGGAAGCGAAGGATGAAGCCGGCTCCGGGGCCTACGCCGAAGACGGCATCGTGCAGCGGGCGGCGCGGGCGCTGAAGAAAGAAGTCCCGGAGCTCTTGGTCATCACCGACGTCTGTTTGTGCGAGTACACCAGCCACGGCCACTGCGGCAAGGTCGAGAAAGGCGAAATCGTGAACGACCCCTCGCTCGAGCTGCTGGCCAAGACCGCCTTGAGCCAGGCGCGCGCCGGGGCGGACATGGTGGCGCCCTCCGACATGATGGACGGGCGGGTGGCCGCCATCCGCCAGGCGCTCGACGTCAACGGCTTCAGCCACATTCCCATCCTTTCCTACGCCGCCAAGTACGCCTCCGTTTTCTACGGGCCCTTCCGCGACGCCGCCCAGTCCACGCCGCAGTTCGGCGACCGCCGCTCGCACCAGATGGACCCGGCGAACGCCGACGAGGCTCTGCGCGAGGTCGCGCTCGACATCGAAGAGGGCGCCGACATCATCATGATCAAGCCGGCGCTGCCTTATCTTGACGTCATCCGGCGCGTGCGCGAGCGCTTCAACGTCCCCGTGGCCGCCTACCAGGTGAGCGGCGAGTACTCGATGATCCAGGCGGCGGCGCGCCTGGGGTGGCTCGACCGCGAGCGCGCGATGATGGAAACCGTCACCGCCATCCAGCGCGCCGGCGCGCAAATCATCCTGACGTATTTCGCCAAAGACTTGGCCCGCAAGCTGGCCTGCTAGCCCGGCGCTTCACGTCTTTGTCATGCTGAGCGAAGCGAAGCATCGTGATCGAGCCACTGCAGCGCAGAGATTCTTCCCCCGTTTATTCCCTTCTTGGTGGCACAGGCCTCTGGCCTGTGGGACACTGCGAAACACCGGCGAGACGCCGGTGCCACCAGGAGCAATGGGCGGGGTCAGAATGACACGGGGGTGGGGCCAAGAGGTTAGGGTGCGGGCGCCGGGCGAAATGCGTCCAGAACGCGTCCGAGACGCATTTCCGGGCCAATAGGAAACGCCCGGGGAGCCTTCAAGAGCGGTTGTAGCGGCGGGTTTACCCCGCCATCTGTGGCGGCCTAAAGCCGCCTCTACACGGGGCAGGTTCGAGTGACGCTCGAAATGAAAAGCAGGTTCCTCGTCCCGAAGCTTCGGGGCTCGGCATGACACCACAAAGACACCGCGCATTCCTCTCCGGTAGCGGACAGACAGGAATGTCTGTCCTACCAAGCCGTCCGCGGGTCGCGGGACACGGAGCACGGGTCGCGGCCTTTTTGTTTCCTCTGCTTCTTCTGCTTCCTCTGCTTCCTCTTTCCGCCCAGGAGCGCCCCGAGGCGGCGCTGGCGAAGCGGATCGAGGAAATTATCAACCGCGGCGACGCCGCCAAGGCTTTCTGGGGGATCGAAGTCTACGCCCTCGGGCGCGGCCGCACGCTTTACTCGCTCAACGCCCACCGCTATTTCCTCCCCGCCTCGGTGGCCAAGCTCTTCACCACCGCGGCGGCGATGGACCTGCTCGGCCCCGACTACCAGTTCCGCACGCTGGTGGGGGCCCGCTCGCGCATTGACCGCAGCGGCCGCCTGCTCGGCAACCTCTATCTTGTCGGCGGGGGCGACCCCGACCTCGGCGGCTGCGCCCTGCCCTATACGCCCGAAGAAAAAGAGGAGGCCTGCGACGCCACGCGCACGCTTGACCAATTGGCCGAACAGGTGGCCGCGAACGGCGTGCGCACGGTCACCGGCGACCTCATCATCGACCAGTCCTTCTTCGCCCCCGAGCCTTACGCGCCCGGCTGGGCGGTGGGCGACCTGCAATGGGGCTACGGCGCGCCGGTGCGCGCGCTCTCGCTCGCCGACAACGTCCTCACCCTCACCGTCGAGCCCGGCGAGCAGGCGAACGACCGCGGGCGGCTGACCTGGGAGCCCTTCACGCGCTTCTACGATGTCCAGAACCAGACCTGGACGGCCCCGGCCGGCGCCGAGACCCATCTCTGGGTGCGGCGCGACCCCGGCAGCCGTGTGCTGGAACTCGCCGGGCCCATCGCGCTCGACCAGAAGCCCCGCCGGCTGCGCGTGGCCATCGAAGAGCCGAGCGAATTCATCGGCGAGCTCTTCCGGGAAGCGCTCGAGCGCCGCGGCGTGCGCCTGCTCGGGCGCGTCCAGGCGCTGTACGCGCCCGCGCCGCCCTTCTCCGTGCAGCAGACCACGGTGCTGCCGGTGCTGCTGGCCGAGCGCGTCTCCCGGCCGCTCGTCGACGACGTCACCTTCATCAACAAGGTGAGCGTGAACCTGCACGCCGAGATGCTGCTGCGGCTGCTGGGCCGGCAAGAGCCGCCGCCGGCGCCCATCGGCGAGCGCCTGCGGCAGCCCCCGGAGCCGCCCGTGCGCCGCGCCGACGGCAGCGCCGAGGCCGGACTGGCCGTGCTGCGCCTGTGGCTGGCGAACGCCGGGGTGAACCCGAACGACGTCGAGCTGGAAGACGGCTCGGGGTTGTCGCGCAGCGACCTGGTGACGCCGCACGCCGCCGTCCAGCTGCTGAAATACGTCGAGGCTCAACCCTGGCGGCCGCTGTTCGTGGAGTCGCTCGCGGTGGCGGGCGTGGACGGGACGCTGGAAGAGCGGATGAAAGAGGGGCCGGCGCGGGGCCGGGTGCGGGCCAAGACCGGCTCGCTCGGCGATACCACAACGCTGGCCGGCTACGCCCAGACCACGAGCGGCGAGACCCTGGTCTTTGCCGTCTTCCTCAACCACCGCACGCTCGAAGGCAAGCAGGCGCTGGCGCTCGTGGACGAGCTCTGCGCGGCGCTGGCCGAGCTCCCGCCGACAACGAAGGCCGAAACTCGAAAAGCGAAAACCGAAAAGCGCTGAAAGCGCCGTGCGCCCGCTATGAAAACCGTCACCGTCTTCGGCAGCAGCCGCCCCGCGGCGGGGTCGGACGCCTACGAAACCGCGCGGCGGCTGGGCGCGGCGCTGGCCCGCGCCGGCTTCATTGTCGCCTCGGGCGGCTACGGCGGCGTGATGGAAGGCGTCTCGCGCGGTGCCCGCGAGGCGGGTGGAAAAACGATTGGCGTCACCGCCGCGGTCTTCCGCTCGCAGGCGAACGCCTGGGTAGAAGAAGAGATCCGCGTCGCCACCTGGCAGGAGCGGCTGCTGAAGCTGGTCGAGCTGGGCGCGGGTTACGTGGCGCTGCCGGGCGGGACGGGGACGCTGGTCGAGCTGGCGGTGGTCTGGGAGTGGGTCAACAAGGGTTTTCTCGAAACGCGGCCCCTTGTCGTCTTAGGCGACTTCTGGCTGCCGGTGGTCGAGGCGATTCCCTCCGCCGAGCTGCGCTTGAACCCCATCCTCCGCGCCGCCACCATCGAAGAAGCGGTGGCGCACCTGCGCCAGCGGCTCGGCGAGAAGGCCTGAAAAGCTAGAGGGGGTTGCCGTGGGCTACACGGCAACCCCCTATGAGCGTTGAAAAGACAGTTTCTGGGATTTACTCCCAGAACCCGCCCCGGCGACCGCCGCTGGCGCGCCGCTGCAACGTGAGGCGCTCCTGC
>Ga0209342_10001765_pt1 | contig 23950 bp, 20 predicted proteins | sample RifCSP16_2_FD_184023 | JGI IMG/M metagenome (GOLD analysis project Ga0209342, IMG submission 184023) | Soil microbial communities from Rifle, Colorado - Rifle CSP2_sed 16_2 (SPAdes) (version 2) | ecosystem: Environmental > Terrestrial > Deep subsurface > Rock core/Sediment | place: Rifle... | reverse complement strand
CCCGGCCATCCAGCCGTACATCAAGATCGCCGAGGCGGGGACCCCCATCCACTCGCGCGCGTTCGCAGAGGCCGCCGTGAAGCCGCTGGCCCGCCGAGGGCTCGTGACGGCGGCCAAGACCATGGCGATGACCACGGCCGACCTCCTTGCCGACCCGGCCCTCGTCCGCCGGGCGAAGGACGAGTTCGCGGCCTCCAAGTGACGGCATGACCGTCGTCCAGACCTCCTTCCCCGACGTCAAGCTCGTCCGCCGCGGCAAGGTCCGCGACGTGTACGCCGTGGACGGGGACACGCTCCTCATCGTCGCCACCGACCGGATCTCGGCCTTCGACGTCGTGCTTCCGAACGCGATCCCGGAGAAGGGCCGGGTCCTCACCGCGCTGACCCTCTTCTGGCTCGACCTGATCCGCGACATCGTCCCCAACCACCTGATCACGGCGGACGTCGCCCGGTACCCGGCGCCGCTCCGCAGATACGCGGCGGAGCTCGAGGGGCGCTCCATGCTGGTGAGGCGCGCGGAGGTGGTCCCCTTCGAGTGCGTGGCGCGGGGCTACCTGGCGGGCTCCGGGTGGAAGGAGTACCAGAAGACCGGCGCGGTCTGCGGGATCCCCTTGCCTGCGGGCCTGCGGGAAGCCGAGAAACTGCCGCGACCAATTTTCACCCCGGCCACCAAGGCCGAGGCGGGACACGACATCAACGTGTCGGAGGCCGAGATGGCGCAGTCGGTGGGCGCCGAGCCGACGGCGCGGCTGAAGCAGCTCACGCTGGCCGTGTACACGCGCGCCGCCGACTACGCCGCCACCCGCGGCATCATCATCGCCGACACCAAGTTCGAGTTCGGGCGCGCCGGCGGGGAGATCATCCTAGTGGACGAGGTCCTCACGCCGGACTCCTCGCGCTTCTGGCCCGCGTCGGAGTACGTCCCCGGCATGTCGCCGCCATCCTTCGACAAGCAGTACGTCCGCGACTACCTTGAGACGCTCACCTGGAACAAGCAGCCACCGGCGCCGCCGCTCCCCCCGGAGGTCGTGCGCCGCACCACCGAGAAATACCTGGAAGCCTACCGCCTGCTGACGGGTAAGTCGCTCTGAGCTTCCGCGGATGACGGGCACGGCCTTCGCGCTGGTGCTCGCAGCCGCCGTCCTCCACTCCGTCTGGAACGCGCTCGCCAAGCGGGCCCGCGATCAGGTGGCTTTCCTCTGGTTCGCGCAGACGCTCTCCACGGTGCTGCTCGCGCCGTTCTGGCTCGGGATGCTCGTTGTGGACGGGTTCCCTCCCTCGGCTCTGCCCTTCGTCGTCGCGACAATCATCCTGCACGCGCTCTATTTCTTCACTCTCGGGAACGCGTACCGGCTGGGGGAATTCTCCCTCGTCTATCCCATCGCGCGCGGGCTGGGCGTCGCCCTGGTGCCGATCCTGGCGCTGTTCGTCTTCAATGAGCGCCTGTCCCCGCTGGGAACGACGGGGGTGACGCTCGTCGTCGTCGGGATCATCGGCCTCCACCTCACACCGGGCTCGCTGAAGCAGATAGGCGCCCGCGGCACGCGCCTGAGCGCCGGAACCTGGTGGGCGGTCCTGACCGGCCTCCTCATCGGGACTTATTCGCTGGTGGATAAGGCCGGTGTGGCCCGTCTCCACCCGGTGCCGTACATCGGGCTCCTGGGGCTTGGCGTGAGCGTGGCTCTGCTCCCCGCCGTCCGGGCGAGGGGGGAGGCGCTGCGCCGGGAGTGGGCCGTGAATCGCCGGGCCCTCGTGGTCGCTTCCACGATGACCCTCACCGGCTACCTGCTGGTGCTGTTCGCGTACCGCCTGTCGAAGGTCGGCTACGTGGTGGCGGCCCGCGAGCTGTCGATCGTGTTCTCGGCGATCATCGGCAGCCTCTGGTTCGGCGAGGGACGGCTGGGCCCGCGGCTCCTGGGGGCGCTGGTGATCCTCGCCGGCGTGGCCTGCGTCGCGCTGGCGCGCTGAGAAATCGCATCGAGTATAATGGTTGCGCCCCGCGGGGGGGCACATCACCCATGAAGATCGCGGCGCTTGCCCTCGGCCTCTTGCTGTGGGCTCCCATGGCGTGGGCGGGCAAGGCGCACGTCCTATTCGTGGAGGCCAGCCAGGAGTCCACCGACGTCTGGACGTTCTCGGTGACGGTGAAGCACGACGACAAGGGCCCGAATCACTGGGTCGACTGGTGGCGCGTGCGGACGCCCGAGGGGCGGGAACTGGGACGGCGCGTGCTCCTCCACTCCCACGAGGACGAACAGCCCTTCACGCGAGACGAGCGCATTCGCATCCCCCCGAGCGTGCGAATCGTCGTGATCGAAGCCCACGACAAGGTCCACGGGCTCGGCGGCGCCACGGTCACCGTGGACCTGACGAAGCCTGCCGGCCAGGGCTTCACCGTCATGCGCCGCCCGTGAGCCTGAAGGGCTAAGAGGGGAGGACATGGCAACGCTGGACGAGCTGAAGACGAAGATCTGCGGCGCCGTGGACGCGCTGGCCGGAGAGCTCGAGGCGATTTCCCACAAGATCCACGCGAATCCCGAGCTCTGCTTCAAAGAGGAAAAGGCGGCCGCCTGGCTCACCGAGTTCCTGGAGCAGAAGGGCCTCAAGGTGGAGCGGGGCATCGGAGGGCTGCCGACGGCGTTTCGCGCCACGGTCCCGGGCAGCGCGCCTGGCCCGACGATCGCCATCATGGCCGAGTACGACGCCCTGCCGAAGATCGGGCACGCCTGCGGCCACAACGTCATCGCCACCTCCGGCGCCGGAGCCGGCGCCGCGCTGGCCGTGGCCTTCGGGACCCTGCCGTTCGCCGGGGCCATCCACGTGATCGGCACGCCGGCCGAGGAGGGCGGGGCGGGCAAGGTGCGTCTCATGAATGCGGGGGCGTTCAAGGGCGTGGAGGCGGCCCTCATGATCCACCCGCGCTGCGGCACCCGGATCTGGCGGCCCAGCCTGGGGATCATCAAGGTCAATGCCGAGTTCCACGGCAAGGCCGCGCACGCCTCCTCCTGGCCGTGGCGCGGCGCCAACGCGCTGAACGCGGTGATCCAGCTCTTCGTCGGGCTGGACGCCATGCGCCAGCAGCTCCGCCCGGAGGCCCGCGTGCACGGCATCATCAGCCACGGCGGCGACCAGCCCAACATCATCCCCGAGCACACGGCAGCCGAGTTTTACCTGCGGTCGGAGAGCAAGGCGTACCTCCAAGAGCTGTTTCGCCGCTTCGAGGGATGCGCCCAGGGTGCGGCCACGGCAACCGGCTGCACGGTGACGATCACCACGGACCCGATCGTCCACGACCCGCTCAAGCCCAACGTCGCCATGGCCGCCCTCTTCGAGAAGAACCTGGAGCGGATCGACTTTCCCGTAGACCCCGAGGACCCGGAGGCGGGCTACGGCTCCACCGACTGCGGCAACGTGAGCCAGGTGATCCCGACCATCCACCCCTACATCAGGATCTCGCCCGACGGCGTCCCCGGGCACTCGCGTGAGTTCGCCGAGTGGGCGAAGTCGCCGATGGCCCGCACTGGCCTGGTGGCGGCGGCCAAGGCGCTGGCGATGACGGCGCTGGACCTCGTCGCTTCCCCGGAGGAACTGAAGAAAGCGAAAGAAGAGTTCGCGCGCTGACGACCCCCTCACCCTCCCCTCTCCCCCTCAGGGGGAGAGGACAAAGGTGAGGGGGCTCAGGCTTCGCGCCGCGCCGCCGTGAGGGCGCGCTTGGCCTGGTTCAGGTGGTCGATCTCGTGAAGGCGGAAGATCACCGCCGAGTACGCCTTCCAGTCGAGGTCCTCGATCCAGTGGAGCGGGCTCTCGCTCCCGTCGGGGTTCTTCACGTTGAGGACCATCACGATGGGGGCTTTGGCTCCCGACGGAAACCCCTCCGGAGCCCCCGCGAGGAGGCCGAGGGCCTCGCCGTGGAGCCGCTTCAGCTCGCCGACCAGCTCTGACCAGGGACGGTCGAGCGGCGACCTCGACTGAAGGCTGGCCGGCACGGGCCCGTCCTTGGGCCGCTCGCCGCGGAGGAGACAGCGGAGCTCCTCGACGCTCGGGCGGTGGGACTCCACGAGGTGGTCCACCACTTCCTGGACGCACCACTCCCCGGGCGCCGGTCGCTGCCGTGCTCCCGACTCCGAGACGCCGGCCAGAAACTCCTCAGTCGTCCCGAACGCCGCCCGAACCCGCTCGTGGATCTGCCGCGCGGGGAGGAGCGTCCCCTTCTGCTTGAAATATTCGAGCGCTTTGATCTGCTCAGGCCTCATCGTCCCCTCCTTCGGCAGGTCAGGAGGCTAATTCCGAATTACTATTGTTGCAACTGCATAGGCAACCAATCCACCATCGCTGTCAAGGACATCACACTCGGTTAGTGCTACTGTTCTCCCACGTTTCTTCATCGTACCAATCGCTTTCAGTCGGGTCTTGGTAATAGCTTTGAGGTAGTTAATTTTCATCTCCAGGAAGCCACCGGTTTGGCCTTTTTCCATCGTGGTAAGGGAAACGAACCCTAAGGTTGCATCAGCCAGCGCAGCGATAACGCCCCCAAATGCAGTCCCCCATTGATGAGCATGGCTTTCATCCACGTCAGTTTCGATCACTACTTTACCAGGTTCTACCGTGGTCAATTCGTAACCAAACTTATCTGCGAAGGGCGGTGGAAAGTTACCCTCAACATAGGCCGCCAGCCTTTCAAAGTTCTGTTCTGATGCCTTGTTCATATGTCCTCCCGTCCCCTAACTAGAGCACGATGACCTGGCCATCGCTCGCCGATTCTAGCTCAGACTCCGCCAGACGGCCCAGCATGTCCTGGCTCATGTGGGTGAGGATGATCCGCGAGCACTCGAGCCGCTTCCGCTGATCCCGGAGCGTCGCGTAGTCGAGGTGGAACTTGATCTTCCTCTCGAAGAAGTATGCCTCGCAGATGAAAAGGTCGGCCCCTCGCGTCGCCTCCACCAGGCTCTCGGTCCATTCGGTGTCGCCGGAGTAGACGATGACCTTTCCGCCATACTCGACGCGAAGGGCGTAAGACGGCGCCCCGCTGGCGTGTGCGGCCGCGAACGGAGTGACCGTGGCGGGCCCGATGCGACTCGCCGCTCGCTCGACGAGCTCGACGAACTCGACCGCGAAGCGCCGCTCGACGCGCGAGGAGCCAGGAAAAAGAACCTCCATCGCCCCTTCCACCCGTGCGCGCGTCCCGGGCGGACCTGCGACGACCAGAGGACGCGTCCTCCGGCTGAACTGCCCGTCCAGGATCAGGAACGGCAGCCCGCCGAAGTGGTCACCGTGCAGGTGGGTCAGGAGCACCCAGCCGATCTCTCCAGGGTCTACGCCGGCCCGCTTCATCGCGACGAGCGACGACGCCCCGCAATCAACCAGCAGAGCGCCGGCCGCGCCACGAAGGAGAAGGCAGGTCTGGAAGCGCCCGCCGCTCCCGAACGCGTCTCCCGACCCCAGGAACTGGAGTTGGACCTGGCCCATGGACGCCTTCCCACCTTACTATGTCTCCGCCCGCTTGACCACCCGCGGCGCCCGGACTACTCTTGGAGCGCCCTACAACCTTCACTGACGTTGACCGGAGCCCTGATATGCACTGTCCCCGGTGCCCGGCCGAAAATCGAGAAGGGCGCCGCTTCTGCGCCGCCTGCGGGGCGCCTCTGTCCCTCGCCTGCCCGGCCTGTGGGTTCTCCAACGAGCCGGGCGAGAAGTTCTGCGGCGGCTGCGGCCAGCCGCTTGCGCCCGCCGCTCCGGCTGACGCGAGGTTCTCCTCCCCCCAGGCCTATACCCCCAAGCACCTCGCCGAGAAGATCCTCACCTCCAAGAGCGCCCTCGAAGGCGAGCGCAAGCAGGTGACCGTCCTCTTCGTTGACGTCTCGGGATTTACCTCCCTTTCGGAGCGCTTGGACCCCGAGGAGGTCCACGGGTTCATGACCCGAGCCTTCGAGCTGATGCTGGCCGAGGTCCACCGCTACGAGGGAACGGTCAACCAGTTCCTGGGTGACGGGATCATGGCCCTCTTCGGCGCCCCGATCGCCCACGAGGACCACTCCCAGCGAGCCGTTCACGCCGCCCTCGGGATCCGGAAGGCCCTGGACGGATACCGCGACGAGCTGAGGCGCCAGCGGGAGATTGTCTTCCAGGTTCGCCAGGGGCTCAACACCGGCCTGGTGGTGGTGGGGAGCATCGGCAGCGATCTGAGGATGGACTATACAGCCGTCGGCGACACCACCAACGTGGCGGCCCGCCTCCAGCAGGGCGCGGATCCCGGGCGGATCGTCATCTCCGAAGCCACCCACCGGCTCGTCGAAGGCTACTTCTTCACCCGCGCGCTCGGCGAACTATCCGTGAAAGGGAAGGAGCATGCCGTCGGAGCGTGGGAGGTGATCTCCGCGCGCGTAGCGCGAACGCGCCTGGAGGTGGAGGCCGAGCGCGGCCTGACGCCCTTCGTCGGCCGGGAGCGCCAGCTTCAGCTTCTCGCCGAGTGCTTCGAGAAAGCCAAGGCCGGGCACGGGCAGGTCGTCTTCCTCGTCGGAGAGGCGGGCATTGGCAAGTCGCGCCTCCTCTACGAGTTCCGCCGGCGGATCGGAGACAAAGCCACCTGGCTCGAAGGCCACTCCATCTCATTCGGCCAGTCCATGGCCTTCCACCCCTTGATCGACCTCCTGAAACGGAACTTCAGGATCGAGGAGAGGGACGCTGAAGCAACAATCATCGAGAAGATGGAGCGGAGCGTCCTCCTCCTGGGCGAGGACCTCAGGCCGATCCTCCCCTACCTGCGCTTCCTCCTCTCCGTGGAACCCGGCGACCCGGCCGTGACCACTATGGATCCCAAGCAGCGCCGCGAAGGAATCTTCGACGCCGCCCGGCGCCTCACCCTTCGGGCCTGTGAGGTACGGCCGCAGGTCGTGGCCTTCGAGGACGGCCACTGGATGGACAAGGCAACGGAAGACTACCTCGTCTTCGTCGCCGACAGCGTACCGACCAGCCGATTCCTCTTCATCCTCACCTATCGCCCGGGGTACGCTCATCCCTTCGGGGAGCGGACCTATCACACGCGAATCGCTCTCGACGGCCTCCCCACGGAGGCCAGCGTGGAGATGGCCCAGGCGATGCTGGCCGCCGACGGTCTCCCTGAGGAATTGAAGTCCCTGATCGCCAGGAAGGCTGAGGGAAATCCATTCTTCGTCGAGGAAGTTGTCAAGTCCCTCCTGGAGGTCGGAGCGCTCCAGCGTGCCGGCGACCATTACGTCCTGGCCAAGCGGCTCGACGAGGTCGTCGTCCCCGACACGATCCAGGATGTGATCATGGCCCGGATCGACCGGTTGGAGGAGGCACCCAAGAAGACTCTCCAGCTCGCCTCCGTCATCGGCCGCGAGTTCACCCGCCGCCTGCTGGATAGAATCGCCGACATTCGCGGGAGAACGGAGGACTTTCTGCGAGGGCTCAAAGCCCTCGAGCTGATCTACGAGAAGAGCCTGTTCCCCGAGCTGGCGTACATGTTCAAGCACGCCCTTACCCACGAGGTGGCCTATAACTCCCTCCTGTTGCACCGGCGGAAGGAGCTTCACCGCCTCGTCGGCCTGGCTATCGAGGAACTCTACGCCGACCGGTTGGCGGAGCAGTACGAAGTTCTCGCCTACCATTTCTCGAGGGCCGACGAGCGCCCCAAGGCCGTGGACTATCTCCTGAAGGCGGGCGAGAAAGCAGCCAACGCCTTCGCCAATCGCGAGGCCATCGCCCTCTGTGAGCAGGCCCTCGGCCTTCTGGACGAGAGGAGCGCGAACCAGAGGGCCGGCGTCCTTCAGAAGCTCGCCTCGCTGGCTAGCCGATCGGGAGAGCCCGACACCAGCCTTCGCTATGCCGAAGCCGCTCTCGGACTCTACGAAAAGTTGGGAGACAGACACGGGGCCTTTGCCGCGCACATGCACATCCAGATGCTCTACGTCGGCGGATTCTGGGACGGAGCCATGGAGGACAAGGCCCTGAAGCACCTGGAGGTCGCGGCGACGATCGCGGAGGAAGACCCGGACGACATGCAGAAGGGGCTCATCTATCAGCGCACGGGCCACCTCTATCTCCACCGCGAACGACCGACTACCACCCTGGTGCAGGCGCAGCGGGCGATCGATATCTACAACAGGATCAAGGTGCCTATGGGCACCTCCCTGGGCACGGCCCTCACGTACACGGGGCGCATCGACGAGGGAGTCGCCTACAACGAGCAGAACTGGGAGCCCGTTCTCAAGGCGGCCAACCCCGTCGTGATCGCCATCCTGGGCCACGAGCTGACCCTCACCCTCGCGCTGGCGCGGAACGTCCCGAGGGCCAGGCAGTTCGGGGAGACCGCCCTCGCCGAGATCACCCGAGCGACGAAGGCCAACCCGATTTGGGAGGCCTTCGCCTGGCGCCCGCTCACGATCGCCCATGCGCTGTCGGGGGACATGAGCAAGGCAGGGGAGACCTGCCGGTCGGTGGAGCAACTGGAAAGCACCAGGCTGTTCGCGTGTTTCCTTCAAGACACCGCCGGCGTCGGCTTCTACTACGTGCGGCGAGGGGAATGGGCCAAGGCCCGAGAGCATCTGGAGCGGTGCATCGCGGTGTTCGGCGACCGGAACAATATCGCCGCCGTCCTTGGTTGCACGCTGACCCTCGGAGGCCTCCACCTGGCACAGGGGGAGCACGTCAAGGCCGAGGGGCTCCTGCTGAAGAGCCTCGACATCTGGCAGGCCGGGGGGAATGTTCTGTGCGAATTGTGGGTGCTTCCGCTCCTCGGCGAGCTCTACGTCAGGATGGGACAGCCCGCACGGGGGGCGGAGTACGTGGACAGAGGTTTTGAACTCCTGAAGCCAGAGCAGAACTGGTACGGTCTCCCCGCCCCGATGTACACCGCCAAGGGGATGCTCGCCAGCAATAACAAGAACTGGGACGAGGCGGAAAAGTCTTTCGAGACTGCCGTCGAGATCAACCGCCGGTATCAACTGCCCTGGGACGAGGCGAAAGCGCTCTACGGGTGGGGGCTGATGCACCGGGCCAGAGGCAAAGCGGGAGACCGGGAGAAAGCCCGGGAGCGTCTCGGCTCGGCGCTCGAAATCTTCCAGCGGGTCGAGGCCAAGAAGGACGTCGAGAAGGTCCTCGCCGCCACAAAGACGCTCCGGACGTAGTCAGCGGCCAATAAGTCGGACTCTCCGCGCTTTCTTTCGAAGGGCGGTGGCGAACCGTCGGTCAGCCGTCCAAAGCTCGGCTTCCATGAGCTCGGCCAGCGCGAGGTAGGCCGCGTCATAACACGTGGGAAGGTTCCCCTGTTTGGCAAGTTCCCACGTTCTTTCATCCATGCCATCCGGGTGTAACAGGGAGATTTCCTGGGTTCGAAACGCGACGACGGCGGCCTCGCCCGCCTCCGGGGGAAGCTCTCCTCGAAACACCTTGTTTCGCAGCACCGAGGGAACCTCGTAGGCGAGGAGAAACGGAGCGACGACCTCCACGGCCTGGCTGACCCACCGCCCCCAGAGGCTGCGGACCGCCTCGCTCCCCTCCTCGGGGAGAAGGAGCTTCAGGACGACACTGGCGTCGATCACGACGGTTCCCTGTCGTCCCCGCTGAGACGGGGAGTCAGGCGCGACCACGCAGGCGCTCCTCCCTCAGCCGAGCCAGCTCCTCCACCGAATCTGTGAGCTTGAAGCCTCTGAGCGCTTCCCTGACCCGATCGGCCTGGGCAAGCCCGAGGGCCCGCTGGGCCTTGGAGGGCCGAAGGGCGCGGGTCCCCTCCAGGCGATGGAGGTCCTCGACGCTGACGAGAGCCGCCTTCGGCCGCCCGCGCGACTGGATAATCACCCGCTCCCCGCCGTACGCGACGGTGTTGATCAAACTCGACAACCCCGCCTTGGCTTCCCCTACCGAGACTGCCTTGGCCATCTCCCTACCTCATAATTCATGACTATTTTGGTCATATTGGCCTAAATATGCCAGAAGCTCGGTCCGACGTCAAGCGGCGAGGTCAGAGAAGGGGGCTAGGAGGATAGGCGGCGGCGCTCGGCGGCGCGCTCGGCTTCGAGGCGCTCCAGCTCCACCACCGAATGGTCGGCGTGGATCATGGCCTCGGCGATGGCGCGGTGGCCGGCCCGCTCCGCGATGAGCCGGTGCATGGCCTGGCAGATCCGCCGGTACGCCGGGTGCCCCTGCGGGGTCGTCCTCAGCTCGATCACGTGCATGGCCTCGCGGGCGTTCATCTGCATGAAGAACCGCACCCGGTACGCCATCGCCACCGCGTAGGGCGCAATCAGCCCCAAGCCATCAGCGGTCAGCGCCTCGTAAAGTTCTGCGGAGTCGTCCATCACGCGCCGCCACTGGTCGAGGGCGCCGGCTTCCTCGATCGCCTCCGGCATGACGTACCCGTGGCGGGATGACAGCGGCTGCCACTCGAGCGTCAGGAGACGGTGGCGCTGGAGATCGCGGAACGCCCCGTAGTCCCCCAGGATGTCGAAGCGGTACGACGTCCGCTCGAAGGCGCGCCCGGGCTTGTGCCGCCGGTTCGCGCGCTCCCCCACGTACGCTTTCAGCACCGCCGCCCGCTCCTCCACCGTCATGCGCCGGGCAATGGCCAGCAACTGATCATCCGGCAGGGCTGAGACCGCGTAGAGGGCCGCGGCAACGACCTTGACCTCACCTTCCCGGTCGTAGTCGGTCAGCGTCACCTCCGGGCGCACCTCGGGTGTTACGCCGCTCAGGAGTTTTCCCGCCACGGCCTCCGTTATCTGGCGCCGATCCGCCAGGTACTGGCTCCACACCCCGCCCCGGTCCGGACGGTCCACGCGCTTGAGGAAGGCGGGGATCACCTTACGTAGCTCCGTCAGCATGAGGTCGGCGTAAGCCCGAACTTCCGACAACGGATCGGTCCTCATCCTCAGGAGGAGCGCTTCATATGCCTGGCCGGTGCCGTAGATCCCGACGTTGGACTGGGTCGCGGCAGGGAGCAGGCCCCGGAGCGTGTCGAGGGCCTTGGCCCGAATCGTCATCCGATAGACGTTGTCGGATTCCTCGGAGGATTTGGGATATTTCCGGCTGTAGTGCTCGCGCATCGGATCGATCAGGCCGGCGTAGATCTCGAAGGCCCGGTCAAGGATCTCCACATAGCGCGCTTTGAGCCGGGAGCCGTCGAGCTCGGCGGGAACGTGGTAGCGCCACCGGCCACCCGTGCGATCAGTGTACGGGACATAGCGGGTGGACTGCTCGAGGTAGGCGGCGAGCCGCCCCCACTCGAGCACCTTGGTCAGGATATTGGAGGCGCGCTCGCACGCCAGGTGCACGCCGCCGAGCTGGGCCACCGAATCATCGCCGTACTCGTTGAAAACCCGCTCGTAGAGCTCCTCCGCCCGCTTCACTCCCACGGCGCCGGCGGCCGATGCGGCGCCGACCCGATCCAGGAACTCGTCCAGGAACAGCCGCCTGAGGGACTTGGCGGAGCGCGAGTAGCGCGCGAAGAGCGCCCCCTTCACCACCTCGGGGAGGTTGACCAGGGCGAAGACAGGGCCGTCCAGGTTCGTGAAGTAGGACGCCAGCGCTTTCTGCTCGTCGGATGTGAACGTCTCGGCGGGGGCGAGGCTTGGATGCATGGCGCCTCGATCGTACCACAAACGTGAGGGGGCTCGGTGGCGACCCGGCACCGTTCCAGGAAGTGGACGCCCTGCCGGCCGCGGCCTGCCTCACGTCGGCCTCCACCGGCGTGGCGTATTTCTCTTTGGGCATTGTCGCGGCTCGCGCGCTGGCCTCACGTGGGGTCCATGGCCCTCGCGTGCCCAGCCTACCGCCCACGCGACCCCGAGCGCGGCGTCCGCGCTTGACTCAACCGTCGGGCGCGCTGTATCAGGGAGTGAGCGGTACTCTACGAGGAGCCAGCGCTTTCTCGTCAGTTCGGCGAGGCCTACCGGGAGTACTGCGTGCGGGTTCCGCGTTGGGTTCCCCGGCTCGGCGCTCAGTAGCAGCGCCATTTCGGTCGGTGGCCTAATTCGAGTTAGGCTGCGCTTTTGAGCTCGATAGCAGGTGAGATAGTTGGAGGAACTGTGTAGCCGATCTACTCTGCGGCTGCTAGGCGCGGGATCAGGGATGCGGCGCGCCGCTGGACGTCCCCGCTCGCGACGGCCTGGCGGATGTTTGGCTCGACGCCCGGGGCGCCACACTGTCCAGCAGATCGAGCATGACCGCCCCCACGTCGGCCGTGACCGTCACGGCCGCATGGCCGTCGTACGGCGTCGCAGTCGCATTCACGATGGCGACGGGAATCCCGGCCTCGCGCGCCCACCGCAGAAGGTCCGAGGCGGGAGCCACGACGAGCGAGGTGCCGAGGACCAGCAGGAGATCGGAGGCCAGCAGCGCCCGGAGGGCCGCGTCGAGGCGGGCCGGCTCCACCTCTTCCCCGAACAGGACGCTCCCACCCTTGAGGAGCCCCTGACACTCCTCGCAGTAGGGCGTCGCCGCTCCCGCCGCGAGCCCGGCGGAGATCCGCTCCCGGCCCACCGGGCGCCCGCAGTCCACGCAGCGCCCCTCCATGATGGAGCCGTGGAGCTCGACCACCGCCTCCGGTGGCAGGCCGGCCGCCTGATGGAGGCCGTCCACGTTCTGGGTGATGACCGCCGAGAGGCGCCCCCGGCGGTAGAGCGCCGCCAGCGCCCGGTGGACCGCGGTCGGTGAGGCCCCACGGACGAGGCGGTAGAACTTCTCCTCCTCGCGCCAGTAGGCCTCACGCGCCGCGGGCGAGTGGAGGAAGTCCTCCAGGGTGATCCGCGGCGACTCCGTCCACCGGCCGAAGGCGCCCCGGTAGTCCGGCAGCCCCGCCGCCGTGCTCACCCCCGCGCCGGTGAGCACCGAGAGGCTCCGGGCCCTCCGGACCAGCTCGACGAGGCGCCGGCGGGCCACGAGCCCGGCGCGACTCGCCTCGGGACGGCCCACGCCGGCCAGGGGCAGCGGGGCGACCCGCCCCGGGACCCAGCGCCTGACGGCCGGAAGGCGGAGCGCCGAGACAACGCCGACCGTGACGAGGTTGAACGGCCCGACCAGCGCGGGCAGGCCCCACGCTTCCAAGATCGGCGCCGTCCCCCACCAGAGCGCGCCCGCCACCGCCGCGCCCACGGTCGCGACCAGCAGCGAGCCGGCCGACCACGGAAGGAGCACGGCCCCCAGCGCCACGGCGGTGGGGACGCTGTTCCCGAGGAGGCCGGGTTCGACCCGCCCCGCCAGGACGCCGCCCGCCCCCAGGCCGACCCCCGTGCCGAGCAGCACGGCCAGAGCCAGCAGCCGGGAGTGGACGGCGAGCCCCGCGAGCATCAGCGCCCAGCCGAGGAGCTGGGTCTCCAGCGCCAGGGGCGACAACGACGGCGCCCGCTCGAGGAACGGGGCGGCGAGCCAGGAGAGGGCGAGCACGGGCAGCGCCAGCGTCGGAACCTCTCGGGGAGTCAGGAGCCGGTGTGCCAGCCGGGTCAGGGGCGCCGAGAGCAGCGCCGCGGCCACCAGCACGACCGCACTCATCGGCCCGGGGACGAAGAGCGCGCCCCAGAAGAGACCGACCAGCACACCCGCGTAGCCGTAGAGACCGAGCCGCCAGGCGGCGACGGGATAGCCGCGCGCACGGGCGAGCAGGGTGGCCAGGACGCCGCCGAGCGCGCCGGCCAAGGCGGCGGCGGGCGCGAGCACGGCCAGTCCCAGGAAGAGGAAGAAGCCCCCGAGGGGCGATTCGCAGAAGAGAATCTGGCCGTACCCCGCGGCCGCGGCCGCCCCCACGTCGAGGGCCCGCCCGACGGCGCCCGGCATCACCGGTTCGCCCCGGGCGGTCGCCGGAGGTCCGAGGGGATCCGGTCGCGACCGATGAAGTCCTCCAGGCGCTCCCCCTCGCGGAGGAGCTCGGCCTGCCCCTTGGAGACGAGCACCACCGGCGGGCGCGCGTGAATGAACTGGATGGACTGGGAGACCGTGTAGGCGCCGCAGTTCTTGACGACCAGGTGGGAGCCGCGGCGGAGCGGGGGCAGGCGCACCCCCGTGGCCAGGCAGTCCACCTGCATGCAGAGCGGGCCGAAGAGGGTCACCTCCTCGACGGACAGCGGGCTCGGCTCCGTCGGCGCGATATCCAGCGCGGTGTAGTACGCGGTCGGTAGGAGATGGACGCCGGCGTCGAGCACCGCCGCCTTGGCGCCGCTCGGAAGTCGCTTGACGGCCGCCACGGTCGTCAGGAGGAAGACCGCGTGCTCGACGAGCGCGCGGCCGGGCTCCAGGACGAGGCGGGGGCGGCTCCTGAGGCGGCGAAGGGCGACCTTCAGCGGGCGCACGACGGCCCGGGCGAAGGCTGGGAAGACCTCCTCCGGGGAAACGCCCGGCTGAGAGCGCGCGTAGCGGTGACGGTTCGGAAACCCCCCGCCGAGATCGAGAATCTCCCAGCGCACCCCGTCGCGCCGCTCGAAGCGCTCCATCAGGGGCAGCAGGAGCTTCAGGAGATCGCCGAAGACCCGGGGGTCGGGAAGCTCCGTGCCCAGATGGACGTGGAGCCCCGCCAGCTTGAGGGAGCGCGACGCGACGAGGCGCCGGCAGGCCTCCTCGGCAAGCCCCGCCTCGAGGCTGAAGCCGAACTTCTCCCAGGGCGTCTCCGTCACCCGCGCCGTGATGCGGACGCCGACCCGGGGGACGATCCCCTCGCCCCGGGCGACCTCCTCCAGCGCGGCGAGCTCGTCGAAGCTGTCCACGTTGATCCACGCCCCGTCCTTGACCGCGCGGCGCAGGTCCGCCTCGGGCTTGTAGGGCCCGTTGAAGACGATGCGGCTGCCCGGCAGGCCGAGCTGCTCGGCCATCTCGTATTCGAGGCCCGACACCACCTCCGCGGCTGCCCCCTCCTGATGGAGGAGGGCGCGGATCCCCGACAGGTAATTGGTCTTGTACGAGTACGCCACCTCCGTCTCCGGGTAGAGAGCGCGGAAGGCCCCGTGGAACTGCCGGTACTCCTCGCGCAGGCGGGCCTCGGAGACCACGAAGAGCGGCGAGCCGAACTGGCGGAGCAGCGCCGCCACCTCGCACCCGTCGATGTCCCGCACGACACTGGTGGGCACGAGCGGCGCGCGTGTGTTCAGCGCCACGCCGGAGTACTTGGTGACGGCGCCGAACGTGTGGCGCGTGAGCGTCATCGGCTCGTAGGGCCGGCGCCTACGCGGCAACGTCGTTCACCTTCCCTTCCACGGCCAGCGCCCCCATGCGCTCCACCGGGGCCATGGCGTCCCATGCCATGCGGACGTAGAAGACCCCGGCGCGGGGCGTGAGAGGCGTCACGCGCTCGCCACGCGCCAGCCGCACGGCGGCCCACGGGAGATTCGCCCCCGCCCCGGCCGAGAGGAAGACCCATGCGGGAAAGCGCGGGTTGACCTCGATGAGGAGCGGGCCGCGCCGCGGGTGGCGGATCACCTCGAGCTCGAACGGCCCGACCCACGCCAGCGCCTCGGCGAAGCGCTCGGCCAGGGCCCGGAGGCTCCGATCCTCCACCACGGACCCGCCCCAGGTGTTGCCGTTCAGGGTCCGGATCTCCTTCCGGACCACGACCGACCCGACCACGCGGTGCCTTGGATCGGCCACTGCCGCGACGCCGAACTCCTCCCCCTCGATGTACTCCTGCGCGATCAGCGGAAAGCCCCACGTGGCCGCGAGCCGGCGGGCGATGACGCGGGCCTCCTCCTCGGTCCACACGGCGCGCGCGTCGGCGAACGGCCCCTTGATCACGAACGGCATCCCCAGCCGCCCGACCACGGCGGGCAGCTCGCCGAATCCGGCCAGGGCTTCCGTCCGCGGCAGGCGGAACCCCATGACCGCCAGCGCCGGGAGGCGGGGCTTGGCGATGGCGCCGAGCGACTCAGGATCGGGGAGCAGCGTGCCGATGCCGGCCGCGGCCAGAGCCGGCGCGAGCCTCGCCACCAGCGGGATCTCGATATCGAGGGTCGGAATCAGGCAGTCGGCGCGGGCCTCCCGGCAGTGCTCGACGAGCGCCCGCTGATAGCCTCCCTCCTCCCGCGACGGGAAGGGCAAGAGACGCACCTCGTCCCAGACGCCCTCCATGTACGCGCCCGTCGCGAGGATCTCGTGGGTGAGACCGATGAGCCTGGGCGGCGTCGGGAGGAGCCGGAGCGCGTTGGCCACCGTGAGCCCGGGCGAGGGGTTGTCGGCGGCGTTCAACCCGGTGATGGCGACGGCGCCGGCCGGACCGGCTCCCGCGGGCGCGGGAGAAACAGCCGCCGGGGCGCCGCCCCCCACCGCGACGGCGCCGGCCCGGACGCCTCGTCCCTCGAGCGCCCCCAGGGGATTCCCGCGGAAGACCCGCTCGACGACCGCCCGCGCGAAGAGATGGCCGGGCTTGGCCCGGAGGGGCTCGACCTCCTCACCCAGCGCCAGACGCACCAGCGCCGCGGGGAGGTCCGCCCCGGCGTCGGCCGCGAGCGCGATCCAGGAGGGGAAGCGCGGGTTGACCTCGAAGCAGTAGGTCGAGCCGTCCACCGCCCGGATGAACTCCGCCTCCAGCGCCCCGTCCCACCGGAGGGCCCGGACCAGGCGTCGCGTCGCCTCGACGAGCCCCCCCTCCTCCACCGTCACCCCCGCCCAGGCGGTCCCCTTGTTGGTCACGCCGAGCTTCTTCATCACGGCCGCCCCGACCAGCTCCCCACGCCGGGCCACTGCCGCGACGTCATACTCCTCCCCCGGAATCACGGGCTGCGACAGGAGCGGGTACCCCCACCGGGCGGCCAGCTCGGCGGCCGCGACGCGAAAGTCTTCGGCCGAGTGGACGACGGCCGAATCGACCAGCGCCCCCTTGAGCACCTGGGGGTAGCAGACGCGGCTCGAGAGGCGATGGACCGCCTCGCCCGACCGCAGCACGACGGTCTCCGGGACCGCCATGCCGGCCCGCGGACCCAGGCTCGGCAGGCGCCGCTTCTCGCGAGCTCGGAGCGCCGATGACGTGGGGAGGCACGTGCGCACCCCCAGCCGCCGGAGGGCTCCCCGCAGCGCCACATAGTGCGGCAGCTCGGCGTCGAGCGTGGGAATCACGACGTCGAGCGGCTGCTGCCGGACCAGCGCGCGGAACCGATCGAGCAGGAGGCCGGCCCCGGCCCGCGGCCTCGGGACGAAGGCGTGGGCGTCGATCAGGTCGGTGGCAAACGCCCCGGTGTCGAAGCGGTCGTAGGGAAGCGCCAGAATCCGCCAGGAGGGGTCGGCCCGCCGGAGGGCGCGGACCACCGCGAGCCCGGGCTGGGGGTTGTCGGTGGCGTAAAAGCCCGTGACGCCGATCCAGAGCTCACCCATCGGACTCGGCCAGCCCTTCCTCGACGAGATGGGCGACGAAGCGCGTGAAGTCCTGGCCCGCGGTGGCGGCATCCACGTCGAAGGCCTCGACGACCGCCGCGATGACCTCCGGCGCCGGCGCCTGGTCCCGGATGCGGGCAGCGGCCAAGGCGCCCGTGGCGTTCAGGGAAAAGACCCGCCCGGTCCGCTGGTCGAAGAGAAAGCCGCGCTCCGGGCCCAGGCGGACCCGCACCGATTCGGCGAAGCGGACGCGCGCGGCGAGCGCCGGCCCGGCCGTCACGAGCGCCTCCCCAGGGTCTGGAGGCCGTTCAGCGCGTCCGGGTAGTTCGGCTGGGCCTCCAGGCTCCGCCGGAACGCGCGCTCGGACTCCTTTCGGTCGCCGAGCTTGAACAGCGTCCAGCCGAGGCCGCTCCACGAATCCGCCCAGTCCGGGTGGCGCCGCGTGACCTCGCGGAAGTGCTTGAGGGCATCCGGGAGATCCCCGGCGTGATAGTGGGTCCAGGCCAGCGTGGCGGCCGTGTCGCTGACGATGACGTGGAGGCCCGCCACGCCGGGAATCTCGACGCGCTCCCGCACGACCGGGAGGTCGGCCCGCGTGGCGAGCGATCGCTGGAGGGGCGCGATCGCCTCCCGGTAGCGCTTGAGGGCGTAGAGCGTGTAGCCCAACCCCCTGAGGCCGTCCGGATCGTTCGGATGACGCTCGAGGAGCGCGCGGAACTCCGCCTCGCTCTGGAGGAACGCGCGCTGGTGGTAGAGGGCCCAGCCGAGGTCCCGCCACAGGTCCACCCACTCGGGCCGCCCCGCGAGGAGCTTCCTGAGGTCCGGTGTCGCGACGTACGCCGCCGACTTCTCGATGGCCTTCCTGAAGCCGGCCTTGGCCTCGTCCGGCCGCCCCTGCCGCTCGGCGATCCACGCGAGGCCGGCCAGGGGATCGGCCCACGTGGGCTCGCGGCGAGCCAGGTCCAGGAAGATCTGGCGGGCGACGGGATAGTCGCCCTTGAAGTAGTGCGACCACCCGAGCCCCGACCGGCTGAGCGTGTCGCGGTCGTCCCGCCGCACCAGCTCCCGGAAGCGCTCGATCGCCTGGGCCCAGTCGCCGCGGTGGTAGGCGACGAAGGCGAGGCCCCACTGGGCGTCGTGGTCGTCGGGGACCTGGGCCAGGGCGGTCTTGAAGTTCGCCTCGGCCCGGACGAGGTCACGCTTGCCGAGGTAGCTCCAGCCGAGGCCGTCGTGGGCGTTGTGATAGCCCGGCTTGAGCCTGAGCGATTCGCCGAACGCCGCCATGGCCCGATCGTGGTCGCCGGCCCCGTACGCGATCCACCCGAGCCCCTCGTGAGCGTAGAAGGCGTTGGGATCGCTCGGGTCCATGCGGAGCGCGCGCTCGAACTCGGCCTTGGCCCGCGCCGCCTCCCCCCTCTTGTACAGGCTCCAGCCCAGCAGGATCCGGACGCGCGCCGAGTCCGGCGCCTCCTTGATGGCTTTCTCGAGGTGGGCGATGGCGCCGTCGTAGTCCCCCCGCTCGAAGCTCCCGACGGCGAGATCGAACTGCGCCCAGGCCACGAAGGCCCCGCACGCGGCCCCGACCCCGAGCAGGAGAACAACGACACCGATCAGCAGCGGGCGACGCTTCACGATCACCTCAGGCTCTGCCAGTGCGTTCAGGATAGCACGGGACCCTCCCGGGAAAAGAGAGGCCGCGCGACCCTGCGTCGCGCGGTCCCCGGGGGAGAAACGTCCGGGCGCTGGCACGCCTATTTCTGCCGGAACATCCCGTCCGCGAAGGGAACAGCCACCAGGCCCATGACGTTCACGGTCGCCACGTCACCGTCCTGCACATCCGGCACGCCGTTCTGAACGCCCGGCGTCACCAGGTCAACGTCGCAGGATCCATGGCGCGCCCTCAGCCCCGCGCGCCCGGTCCGGGTCCGGAACTCCAGATCCACGTGGTACTCGGCCTCGCCCTCGGCGCCCTCGTCGTCGTCCAGCACCAGCATGCACTCAGCATAGACAACGCCCGCGCGGCTCAGCACCAGCCGGACGTCGGCCAGCTGAGCATCCAGGGGGGTGAGGATCCCCAGCCCGGGGCTCGGAACCGGGATCTCAACCTTGGCTGAGAACTTGTCCTTCCACGCCACCCCGCGCTTGAACTGCGTCCGGCGGTCGGCCTTCCCTTCGGCCTCGGGCTCGGGGTCGCCGCAGCACGACTCGAGCCGGGCGCGGAACCAGATCACGTCGTCGGCGAAGGCCAGGTCGGCAACCAGGAAGGATACCGCCAGGACCCCCGCGGCAATGAGAACCAGCTTTCTCGCTCGCATCGACCTTTTCCTCCTCATTGGTGTTTTAACCGCACTCTGGTGGGATGGTTCTGCAACGGCCGTGCCTGCTCGAGCGGGTTCCCACCGGACTATCGAAGTCTCGGAAAATCGCGAGGATACACCTGAGAGGCCGGCTTTCGGCCAGGGGGGAATCGGATCGGGGGGGCGGGCAAATGCCCGGCGCGGGGATTTGCCCGCGGGCCGGGAATGTGCCCATTATATGAAGGTATGAGCCCCCTGACGCCGCGCGAGCCGTCCTTGAGCCGCACCTTCGCCCTGCTGAGCCTGCTCACCATCGCGCTCATCACCGCCGCCCAGGTCGGAGTCCAGTGGGTCCTCCTCCGGGAGGACCGCCTGGAGCACGAGCGGACGACCAGCGCCAACACGATCCGCGCCGAGGCGTACGCGCTGCTCCGGGCCGAGGACTTCGTGCGCTGGCGGAGCCCCGAGGCCCAGCAGCGCTTCGAGGGGTTCTTCCGCCGCGCCCTGTCCGACCCCGAGATCCTCCGCGTGAAGGTGTATGACGGGGAGATGCGCGTGGTGTGGTCCGACGAGCCGCGCCTGCGCGGCACCCGCTTCCCGGAGAACGCCAGCCTCGCCCAGGCCCTGAAGGGGCAGACGGTCGCGCACATCGAGCACGGGGGGAAGTCGGAGAACGTTTTCGAGAAGGGCTTCGCCCGCACCGTCGAGCTCTACGTCCCGCTCGCGTTCTCGACTGGCGCGACCCCCGGCACGGCCGCCGTGGCGGGGGTCGTGGAAGTCTACAAGAAGTCCGAGCGCTTGTTTGCCAACATCTGGCGGGACCGGTTGACGATCGTCGGCATCTCGCTCGCCGGGGCCGCGGCCCTGTACGTCGCCCTCTTCGGGATCGTGCACCGCGCCTCGCGCCAGCTCCAGGCGCAGCAGGGGGACCTCCAGCGGCAGACCACGGCGCTCAAGGCCGCCAACCGCGAGCTGCGCGCCACCCAGGACCAGCTACGGGCCGCCGAGCGGCTCGCCGCCATCGGCGAGGTCAGCGCGGCCGTGGCGCACGGCATCCGGAACCCGCTGGCCAACATCCGCGCGGCGGCCCAGGTCGCCCGCGACGCCCCGAAGGACTCCGGAGCCGTGAAGAGGTACCTGGGCGCCATCACCGCCGAGGTGGACCGGCTCGACCACTGGCTCCGGGCGCTCCTCGACGTGGTCCGCCCGTTCCAGCCGCGCCTGGCCCCCGTGGAGGTCAACGCCCTGGTGGACGACCTCCTGGGCCTTCTCCGCGATCGCATCGCCCGGAGCGAGATCACGCTGGAGCGGCGGCTGGCCGCCGACCTGCCGAGGCTGACGGCGGACGAGGTCCAGCTGCAGCAGGCGCTCCTGGGCGTCTTCGACAACGCGCTCCATGCCCTGCCGCGCGGCGGGATGCTCGCCGTCCAGACGGAGCGCGTGGACGGCGGGGGACGCCCCGCGGTCCGCGTCACGATCCAGGACAACGGCGAGGGGATTCCCGCCGATCGGCTCGGCCGGATCTTCGAGCCCTTCTTCACCACCAAGAGCCAGGGAACGGGTCTCGGGCTCGCCATCACCAAGAAGGTGGTCGAGGGCCACAACGGTCGCATCGACATCGAGAGCCAGCGGGGGCTGGGGACCACGATCCGGATCACCCTCCCCGTGGCCGGGCCCGCTCCGGAGGCCGCATGATTCCTTCGGTCCTGATCATCGAAGACGAGAAGATCCTTTCCGAGGCCATGCGGGACTACCTGTCGCGGCACGGCTACGAGCCCGCGGTGGCCGCCTCCGGCGAGGACGGGCTCCGGAGCATGCGGGAGTCGGAGGCGGACCTGGTGGTCCTCGACTACAAGCTGCCGGGCATGGACGGCCTCGAGGTGCTCCGGCAGATCAAGCAGATGGCCCCCTCCTCCGAAGCCGTCATGTTGACGGCCCACGGGACGGTGAAGACCGCCGTCGAGGCCATGCGCGCGGGCGCCTTCGACTACCTCTCCAAGCCCGTGGACCTGGAGGAGCTCGCCCTGGTGCTGGACAAGGCGTGGAACCACGCCCGGCTGCAGCGCGAGCTCCGCTACTGGCAGGACGCCAGCCGCAAGGGAGACCCGCGGAGCCGCATCCTGGGGGACTCCGACGCCACCCGCCAGCTCAGGGCGCAGGTCGAGCGGCTCGCCACGCTCGAAGGGGGGCAGGCGGCGGCGCCGGCCATCCTCATCACGGGCGAGACCGGCACCGGCAAGGGCCTCGTGGCCCGAACCATCCACGATCTGAGCCCGCGCGCGGACCGCCCGTTCGTGGAGGTGAACTGCGCCGCCATCCCGGCCGCGCTCCTGGAGTCGGAGATCTTCGGCTTCGAGCGGGGCGCCTTCACCGACGCGCGCCAAAGCAAGCCGGGGCTCTTCGAGTCGGCCGACGGCGGGACGCTCTTCCTCGACGAGATCGGCGCGATGCCTCTCGAGCTCCAGGTGAAGCTCCTGAAGGTCATCGAGGAGAAGTCCGTTCGCCGGCTCGGGAGCCTCCGCGCGAAGGTGGTGGACGTGCGGGTGATCGCCGCGACCAACGCCAACCTGGAGGCCGCGGCCCAGAGCGGGAGCTTCCGGCTGGACCTGCTCTACCGCCTCCAGGTCCTGACGCTCACGCTCCCCCCCCTTCGCGAGCGGCCCGAGGACATCCTGCCGCTCGCCCGCTCCTTCCTGGCCCAGGCGGCACAGAAGTACCGGCGGCCGAAACGCCTCCAACCCGACGCCGAAACGCGGCTCTCCACCTACGCCTGGCCCGGCAACGTGCGGGAGCTCGCCAACGTCGTCGAGCGGGCCGTGCTCCTGCACGAGGGCGGGGAGATCGGGGGGGACGACCTGGGGCTCAAGAGCTCGCCGCCGCGTGCGAGCGGCGCGGAGGTGGACAGCGGCGGGGTGCGCGTGGACTTCTCGCGGGGCGGCGTCAGCCTAGCGCACCTGGAGCGCACGTTGATCGTCGAGGCGCTCAAGGCCGCGGGGGGGAACCGGCGCCGCGCGGCGGAGCTGCTCGACATCTCGCTCGAGACGCTCCGCTATCGGATCGAGAAGTACGGCCTCGCCGCGGGGGGCGCCCCCCCGAGCTAGACCAGAGAGGCTTGCCGCTGGGCCCGGCCCGGCGCGTGGATGTAGAGCTCCCCCGGACCCGGCTTGGCGGGCGCGCCCGGGCGGGGCGGCTGCATCGCGTAGGTGACCTCCCTCCCGTGGTCCGCGTACTGCCGCTCCGGATTGTAGATGCGGCTGAACTTCCGGAGCATCCGGACGAAGTTCGTCTGCCCCCGGCAGAGGTGCCCGACGGCCGTGGCGGCGGTCCGCCGGAGGGCGGCCACGCCGAGATGCTTCCGGTTCAGCACCGCCTGGGTCTTGACGTCTCGGTGCCGGGATAGGGCGTGTTGACCGTGAGGTGGACGATCTCCGGAACGCTCGAGGCCCACTCCCGGATCCCCGCGAACCGCTGCTCGGCCCAGTCGGGGTCGGCGATGATGTTCACGGCCACGGTGAGGCCGAGGGCCCGCGCGACCTCGAGGGCCTCGAAGTTTTCGCCCGGCGTCACCCGCTTCCGGTGGAGCTTGAGCCCCTCCTCGTCGATGGCCTCGAGCCCGAGGAACATGTAGCGGAGCCCGAGGCGCTTCCAAAAGGCGAAGACCTCGCGGTTCTTGATGAGGACGTCGCACCGCGTTTCGAGGTAGTACTGCTTCCTGATCCCCCGGCGCTCGATCTCCCGTCCGATCGCCAGTCCGTGCTCGGCCTGGATGAACGCGACGTCGTCCACCAGGAAGACGTTGGGTTCCTCGATCCGCGCCAGGTCCGTCTTCATCCGGGCGCTCTTAGACTTCTACCGCCGCCAAGCCCGCCAGGCGGGCCACAGCGATCGTAGTCGACATAAAGGCCATTCTCGGACGCGCCGAGCGCGGCCGCGGCCGGCGATCCTGCCGGACACGAGCCGGAGGGGGTCACCATCTACCATTCCGGTGCTCCGCGCACCTGGCTCTGGCGGGGGCGACGCTCCGTTTCATCGCACTTTGATCTTCCCACGCCCCTCACTCTTCCCCTTCCCCCTAGAAACCGAAATGACGCAAAATGGCCACAACTACGACGCCCGCGGCGACACTCAGCAGCAGATTCGCGCGGGCCGCTGTGAGGGCGAGGACCACGATGGCCCCCCAGAGGCGCGGGTTGGCCGGCGTCAGGGCCGGATTGCCGTCGGGTCGGAGGAGCACCATGGGAATCGCGAGCGCCGGGAGGACGGCCAGCGGAATCAGCCGGAGCCAGAGCCTGAGCCGCGGCCGCAGGGGCCGGTCCGAGAGCGCCAGCAGGAGCGGAGCCCGGGTCAGGTAG
>Ga0209342_10001764_pt1 | contig 23960 bp, 27 predicted proteins | sample RifCSP16_2_FD_184023 | JGI IMG/M metagenome (GOLD analysis project Ga0209342, IMG submission 184023) | Soil microbial communities from Rifle, Colorado - Rifle CSP2_sed 16_2 (SPAdes) (version 2) | ecosystem: Environmental > Terrestrial > Deep subsurface > Rock core/Sediment | place: Rifle... | reverse complement strand
ATTTCGTGCCGCTCTGGAAGGAGTTAAGGCTCCTGTACTTGATGAAGAAGAGGATATCGTCGCACACATAGCGGAGGATATAGAGTATAACACCCGCGATTTTATTCTAAAACGACTGTCTCAGGAATTGAAAGGACATCCCCTTGCCGAGTTTATCGCTCATCTTCTAAACGTCATGGGTTATAAGACCCGTGTATCCCCTGAAGGTCCCGACGGCGGCATAGATATTATTGCTCATAAGGATGAACTTGGTTTTGAACCTCCAATAATCAAGGTGCAGGTAAAAAGCACCGGCAGCAGTATTGGCGATCCCGTGGTGACTGCTCTATACGGCAAAGTTTCATCCGGCGAATACGGCTTGTTTGTTACCCTCGGGACCTTCACCAACCAGGCAAAGTCATTTTCAAAAAGTAAAAGTAATCTCCGTTTAATCGATGGTGATGAGCTTGTATCTCTTATTTTACAGCACTATGAAAAATTCGACTCACAATATAAAGGGCTGATTCCATTGCGAAAGGTGTACGTACCGGAAGCGATAGAGAAAGGCGAGGATGAAGAATAAATGCCACCGAGAACAAAAAAAAACAACAACGGTAACGGCCGTAAGCTCAATACACAGTCCTCGGTAAATTCGGCGGTAAAGTCCATCTGCGACATCATGCGTCGTTCCAACTGCGCCGGTGCTTTGCAGTACGTCCCGGAGCTCACCTGGCTACTCTTCCTGCGCATCCTTGACGAGCGCGAGGACCGGGAGGCCGAGGAGGCTTCCGCCGTGGATGCTGATTTCACGCCTTCATTGAAGAAACCATATCGGTGGAAGGATTGGGCGGCTCCTGTCGGAAAAAAGCGAATTGAATTGCAGCAAGGCACCCTTGGTGCATTCTTTGGCTTCGTCAACGGTGAGCTTCTTCCCTATCTCCGGGGCCTTCGGGACAAGCCAAACGCTGCGCCCCGTCAAAAGGTCATCTCGGAGATCCTCGCGGGTGTTGAACGTGTCCGCATCGACACCGAACGGAATATGCTCGATGTGCTCGACAAGGTCCACGAAATAACCGACGAGTCCATCGATCCCACGCATGTCTTCCCTCTCTCCCAGGTCTATGAGGGTCTTTTGCTCAAGATGGGCGAAAAGGGTAACGATGGCGGCCAGTTTTTTACCCCCCGCGAAGTCATCCGGGTTATGATTAAGACTATTGACCCCAAGGCGGGTGAAACCGTCTACGACCCCGGCTGTGGAACCGGCGGCTTTCTCGTTCAGTCGTACCAGCATATGAGTGATAACCTTGGTGAAAAGGCCACTGCGAATAAAATTGAAATTCTAAAACATCGCACCTTCTATGGCAGGGAGAAGGAGAATTTAATTTATCCTATTGCCCTTGCGAATCTCATCCTTCATGGCATCGACGAACCGCATCTTTGGCATGGCAACACACTAACAGGTAATGAAATATACGGCGGCCTCTTCCAGGACGCTCCGTCCCTTTATGACGTGGTGCTCACCAATCCGCCCTTCGGCGGCAAGGAAGGCAAGGAGGCTCAGACCAGGTTTGCTTACAAAACCGGTGCAACCCAGGTCTTGTTTCTGCAGCACGTCATTGATAGTCTTAAAAAGGGCGGTCGCTGCGGCATTGTCCTGGATGAGGGTGTGCTATTCCGCGCTAATGAAACCGCCTTTGTCCAGACGAAACGCAAACTCCTTGATGACTGTGACCTCTGGTGTATTTTAAGCCTTCCCGCGGGTGCCTTCGTAAACGCCGGTGCCGGCGTTAAGACGAATCTCCTGTTTTTTACTCGTGGCGGTTATACCGAAAAAATATGGTACTATGATCTTTCAGACGTTAAAGTAGGGAAAAAATCTCCGCTTACGCTCTCCCACTTTGATGAATTTTTCCGTCTTCTCCCTGATCGTTCTGAAAGCGAACGAAGTTGGTCCGTCACCCGGTCTGAAATTGAGGCAAGAGGATTTGATATTAAAGCGGTAAACCCGAATCGTAAAGTTGAAATTGACGAGCGTACACCCGAGGAATTGCTTGATCTGATAGAAGCTAAAGGCAGGGAGGTCGCCGCCGCTATATCCGAATTACGGAAATAATCACTTCTTACTTGAATTCAGCGGAAAGAATTCGACCATTGGTTGTTTTCCCCTTGACACCTCTCCCCAGCTCCCCATTATTTCCCTCCGACAAAGCGGAAACAGATAAAAACTTTGTCCCGGACGCTGTTTAAAACTCATTAATAGACGTAGTGGCGTTAAAACGCCGTGAGTAAAGACCCTTAACGGGGGACGTGCTGTGCATGTCCCGTGGAATATTACTTTAAGCAACCGATCCATGCGAAAGATTTTTGAGAAAAAAGACGCCGATTTCACCGAGGCCTACAGCCGGTACTACGCCGTGGTCTACGGTGCGCTCTACTCGCGCACCGGCGATCCCGACGCGGCCGAGGATATGACACAGGAGGTATTCATCCGGTTTTTCAATAAAATGGAGGAAGCGGTCAACGTCCGCGCGTGGTTGCTCGTCACCATGAAAAATGTATTGTACGAACATTACCGAAAGGTGAAAAATATGCCCGATGAGCTCGCCGAGGCCGAGGCCATGAGCGACGTGTCGCTCACCTTTGTGAACGGCTTCCGCGACACGCGCATCATCATCGACCATGCCGTCGAGGCGATCACCGACACGACCGACCGATCCATCTTCGACCTGGTGGCCGTGCAAAACTACACCTACGAGGAAACGGCGGGGCTTCTCGGCATCTCCCGCCGGCAGGTGAAGTACCGGTACGGCCTCATCGTCCGGCAGGTGCTCGAATACCTCCACCAGAAGGGAATACGGAATATAGAGGATCTCCTATGATCGCGGATATCAAATTATTGCAAGGGCTCCTCGAGAAGTACCGTGTCGCCGAACCGGTGCCCGCGGCCGTGCGCGTCCGCGTCATCGCCGGGCGACGCCGCAACCTGGTCGAAATCCTTAAAAAACTCGACAGGTACAATCCCCTGCTCGGGGCCATCCTTCTTGTCTATTTTCTGTTCAAAAAGCTCGGCCTTTCCGTGTCTCTGATCCAGAGCGCGATCGTCTTTTTCACCGTCACCGCCATCTCCGTGGCCGGTGTCACTACCGGCTCGTATATAGCGGTCAAACGCATAATGGATAAAGCCCCTCAGGTTGAATTGCAAAAGGATTTGACGGATAAGACAGCCACCGCAGAACCAAAAGTGACGGATAAACCTGAATCCATCAAAGCGAATGATGAAAGCACCCCTGTCCTACGTGATGTGAAAAACGTTATCTACCTGCAGCCCTTCGATGGAACCAACGCCCAGGGGGGCGATATCGCCCTGGTATCGAGCACCATCCAGCGCGAGCTCGTCAGGCTTCGGGGTGTTAAAAACATAGTAACCGGGAAGGCCTCCGGTCAGTCCAGCCGCCTGCTCCTTCTCGGCACCGTCCGCAAACACGACACCCTCTACGCGATCTCCGCGAAGGTCATCGACAGCGACACGGGCCGTATACGTTTCGCTACAACCGAAGAGGCCAAATCGGACTCGCTCATCTTGATAAGCAAAAAACTGGCAAAGGAGATATCGGATAATATTGAATAGAATAATCAAAACGCTTCTCATGCTGTTACTCTTGTCTCTCCCGGCGATCGCCGAGGACCGCGTCCGGCTCGCCGTTCTCGACCTCTCCGCGGTCAATGTCCCTGAATTCTATGCCGGTACCGTCCGTGATCGCATCGAGGTGTCCCTTTACAAGTCCAGTAAAATTGACCTGCTCGAACGAAACAAGGTCCAGCTCGTCCTCAAGGAACACAATCTCATGGCCGGTGCCTGCAAGGACGAATCCTGCGCCATTCAGATCGGGAAGTTCCTCTCCGCCACCCACGTCATCGTCGGCAACGTCACCTATCTCGATGGCTATGCCATCACCATCCGTGTCGTCGATGTCACACGCGGCAAGATCGTCTATGCCGATACCGAGAATGTCTCCTCGAAGGAGGAGATTGCGAAGGCCTCCGTAAAGCTCTCCGGTCGTATCCTCGAACACATCGAAAATATTAGCATCGAAAAGACGGCTTCTCGTAAGCACCCGGTCAACCTCTCCCTGGACGGCGGCTATGCCCTTCCTGTGGGAGCGTTCAACACGATCGTCCGGGGCGGCTGGTCTGTTTCCTTCATGGGGACGGTCGGCAATGTATTCACGGATAATCTTTTTCTCGGTGTGAAGGCGGGCTATCACCGGTTTTCCGGCAGGGATGACGTCGAATATGCTTCACTCTTGCCCTTTATGGGTACAATCGGCTATACGTTCATTCTGCCGAAATCGTTCTACATCGCCCCTGCCCTCTCCGCCGGCGGCTCGTGGAATTACATGAAAAAGGACAGGTCCAGCAGCAGGGGAATGGTCGAGCCGATCCTGAATCCGTCTCTTATTTTCGGGTATCGTTTTACTCAATCATTCGATCTGCATCTTTCGGCGGATTACTATTCGGTTATTGAGAAGGGAGGAGTAATTCAAATGCTGTCTTTCCAGGCCGGTTTCTCATTTATTTTCTAATCTACTATTCATCCAATTTTTCATTCCAGTATCCGATATATGCCTCGTAAGCCTTGGTGGATGTCAAAAAATGAAGATGTTGTTCCATCGTGAGTTTAAATGCCTTTATTGATTCAATCCCCAGCCTGTAAGCCTTTTCGAGACGGTGGTGTCCATCTATGACGGCGTAGTGCTCAGGCTTTATTTCAATTAGAATAATAGGCTTCGTTATATCAACCGTCTCAATGTGGTCTTCGTTGACGCATGAGAATGCTTCAATATGGTATTTTTCTGTGCTTATATCTTCAAGAACGACTTTTCCTCCATTGTTCCGTATGAATTCAATCATCCGCGAAATATTGAATTCAAAAATACCATTGGGGAACATTTCGTCGTCTGCTTTCGCATACGCCGGTTCAAAGTCTTTCTTATATTTCAGCTTTCTGGCCACCTTCTTCATCCTTTACTCCGCGCTCTCCGCGTCATCTACGTTGAAAATTCTCAATAAAACCTCTGCTTCATCTCCCCGGTCTTGACAACCGCGTTCGTATTGAACGTGTCCACGTAATAGGTATTGTCATACCAGCGGTACTCGAACGATTCATAGCGTGCCGTGGAATTGAATATTGTGGCGTTTGTGTCCGTGATTGTCAATAGGCTCCCCTCGATGCCGCTGTTCCCGTCAAAACTCGTGAGAAACAGTCCGGGTGTTGTTATGCCGAATGACGTGGTGTACCCGGCAAGCAGATACCCGCCCTTCCCGTTCCGGCACATCCCCTGAAGAAAATCGGTCCCGGTGCTTCCGATGGTCTTCTGTTTTAACACGGTGCCGCTGTAGTTCATTTCTATGAGAAAGAAGTCGTAGTCTCCGGCCCCGTAGGCTCTCGTGCTGCCGCCTATGACGAAGCTCTCATTGTCCCCTGAAATCGTAATCTTTCCATAAGAATTGCCGTTCCCAGTTATATACTTCTGCCATTCGATGCTCCACATCCGGTAATCGAACTTGGCGACGAGTATCGACGTCGAATAGGCGCTGAACGCGTTCGTTTCGATAACGGCGATATACCCTTGGTCCGGAGCCTGCCACAACGCGCGTATTATCTGGTCTCCCCCCGCGTTTATAGCCGCGCCTATGTTGAGACCGAAACCCTTGTCCGTTTCATACAGTATCCCTTTATACAATCCGGGCGAATCGATGTCCGAGTATCCGTAAAAAAGAAAATTGTCCTCGTGGTTTTTGAATACGCCCTCCACAAAGTCATTTGCCGTGTCTCCTTCGTTCAATTCGTATTCAAGCTCGCCCAGGGAACTCAACTGTATGAACCACATGTCGTAATTGCCGTTCCCGTACGACCTGGTGCTTGCGCCGATGATGAGACAGCCGTTGTCACCCTCGATGATGCCTCCCGCCCGCTCAGTGGAGGCCCCTCCATACGTCTTTTCCCATTCAACGTTTCCATTGGCGTTGAGTTTTATCACCCAGAGGTCCACGTCACCCTTCCCGAACGATGTCGTTTCACCGAGAATGACGTATCCCCCGCCCGTCTTTATCATCGATCGTACGGTGTCGTCCTTCAATCCTCCTAGGGTCTTTTGCCACAACACGTTTCCGTATTGGTCGAGTCTCAGGAGAATGATATCCTTCCCGCCGGCGCCGTACGATCTCGTGTTGCCGGCAACCATATAACCTCCGTCGGCCGTGGTAAGCGCCGTAACGGCCTCGTCGGTGTCCCCGCCGTCGTAAACTCCGGCGAAAACGGTATTCGTGCTGGTGGCTTTGCCGTCAGGCGGGTCAACGGGATCCTCGGGGGGTGTGTTTCCGGGTACAACGGTCACCGGAGGCGCGTTTATTTCATCATGAAAGTAGTTCCCGCAGGCGGACAAAAGCAACGCCGCCCACAGAACAAGGCACAATCTCATCATCGGGAGGTCTCTTTTTATTAAAGGTCTGGTGTCTTCAGGGAAGACCGAAGTTTTATAAACGGCGGTATTGAAGTGTCAATTCAATTTCTGACCAATTAATCGGCATTGTACGCCGGTGCATGATTATTTGAACGGGTGGATGGTTAAAAAATAACGGGAAGATGAAAATATTTTGTCCCTTGGTCCTTCTAAATGCCATTTCAAAGTATCAGGAGAGTAAAACAATGGATACTCGCGGACCGAAACCCCATATCAAGCACCCCATACAAGGTACTACCCTTCCGGCAGGTCCTTGCCAACCCTGCCGGAAGGGGGTTCTCCGTCCGTTTCCATCGTTTACTATCCTGCTGTCAGGGGACTTCTGGTCAAAAAAGTGTCAAAAATGCACCAAAATAGGCCCTGATATTAATATAATGTGACATAAAAAAGTTATTGATTAATAAAATGAGGCGTGTTTCAATGCCGTTGGCATGAAAAAAGGCCATCTTTGGCGAGATGACCTTTTTAGAAGACGTTGGTTTAAGGGACCAAAACGTCAAAACCTAATTGTTCTCTTCTAATGAGGTAAGTATACTAGACTATTAATTCTTCGTCAATTAATTTTCTATACTTACCGCCATAGAAGCCGGGTTTTTTCGTATTTTTTTTCTTCGGGGCCGTTTTAAGCCCCAAAATCCCCTAAATCACGCCCTCATGCCTTGTTAAAAAATCGTTTTCTTGCGAAGCGCTCGAAGTGCGTCAGGGCCACTCCTTTACCCTTTGATGGGAAAAGGCTCATGTTACGGGTTTAAAACCGTACTGCTGTCCCCGTGCTCTCTGGTCCTCAGCAATGAAAACGATTAATCCAATACGGGGTATGGGGAGTGATTCGAGTAAGCAGAGGCATAATCAAGATCGTCAAGCAGATGGGCGGCAATTTCGATGACTACCGGTACTATGTCATCACGCGGCACCACTTTGCCCTGCGTTCGGGCATCTTCTGCCTCGACGAGCTCTGCGACGTCCTCCATGCCGAGTTCGAGTACAAGTCGCTCCACCGGAAACCCGGCAATGATCGCCGTCGATTCAAGGCCAGGCTCGCCAAAATCCTCGAGGGTTCCATCCTGTTTACCCTATTGGAAGATGGCCGGTACAAGACCAACTCCGAACGAAAACTTCTTTCCCGGTACAATCAGGGTAGCCGCACCGGCTGGTACGAGGTAAACCCCCCGTCCATCCTCTGCTCCCAGCGTCTCTTTTTCGATTTCTGCGTCGGGTCGCTCCTTGCCGGTAACAAGTTCCGTTCCAACAAGAACATCGCCAAATATTGCAGTTGCACCGTGAGGCGGATACAGTACGCCACCTCGCGTAACCATAAGGAACACCGGTTCCACAAGCGGTACAATTTCATCGAGGACTTCTCCAGCACCTGGGAGGACGTCCAAAAGTTTCGCGCGATTCTTTTCAATATTCACGGCATCACCTCCCCCGAGCCCGTCAAAATCAAGGGCGAGTGGCTGGTGCGGCTTAATGCTCCCAATACGTACAGTGCATTTGTGTTGAGCGGGGTCAAAGGGGACAGGGCTCAACCAACGATACGTCCGGTACGGAAAGAGGAGTGCTGGTTCAAGCCCGTGAAAGAGAGGAACAAGCAGCTCAAACTTTTTGACGATTTCCAGAAACGTTGGTTCTTCAATGAAAGGATTTATAATACGAACCGGTACGTCCAGGATCACAGCAGGTTCCTGTCCGGCCAATAGGATACCTGCGCTTATTTTTAGTGATTTCGTTCACCCTAAAGGGGTCGTTGGCCTATAGCAACCGGGCCTCCCCGCCGGCTGAGCGAGCAACGATCGTGCTACCCGGCACTGGCTGGGGTGTTCGGGGCCTTTGCCTTGGGTATGATTAATCTATGCCCGGGTTGCCTTCCCTCTGCACAGACGATCGGTTTGGTATGAGCGTCGGGTTGCAGACCTAGCGTAAGGTGGGCACCCCCGCCGTCGGCCGCGCGTTTTTATTATTTCAAGCACCAATCCTAAAAAAGAGGATTGAAATTCTGCATGTTAGGGGTTTATATGATATTTATGGAAGCATTACCTATCTTACGTACGAGTCGAAGAAGATACAATCTAAAATTGGGATCCTTATATGAGTGATGATTTTTCACCCGGTAGCTCTAAATTCCTGCAAAGTGCTTTTGCATCTGAACAAGAATGTTTGGTTGCAGGTCTTCGCTCCTCTGCTCGTATCACACATAAAGGCGATAGAGGAGAAGTTAACGAACAATTCTTTATCGATTTTCTACGCAAATACCTTCCTAACCGCTATACAGTTGAAAAAGCAATCGTTTTAGATAGTGAAGGTTCTGTAAGTGATTCTATAGATGTTGTCGTTTTTGATCGTCAATACACTCCTACGTTGCTTGACAATGATAAGCATCGCTATGTCCCCGCAGAAGCAGTTTATGCTGTTTTTGAATGCAAACCTACAATAGATAAAGGCTACCTTGAATATTCTGGTGAAAAGATTGAATCTGTAAGAAAGCTTAAGCGAACATCCGTTCCTATTTATTTTGTTGAAGGTTCTTATAAGGCGAAACCTTTATTTGATATTATTGGTGGCATTCTTTCGATAGATGTCGCTTGGAGTGACGGGTTGGGTGAGTCCTTCCGAAAATGTCATAAAAGTTTAACTGATCTGAAGCGTATTGACTGTGGCTTTGCGGCAGTTGGTGCATGCTTTGATGTTTTTAATGATAATGAAGCATATACTTTTGGTCCAGAAACAAATTCTTTGGCTTTCTTTGCCTTCCGCCTTCTGTGGAAACTTCAAACTCTTGCTACCGTACCAGCTGTTGATTGGATGGCATATGCAAATAAACTTAGTACCTAATGGAGGAGGGAATATGTACGATTATAGTAAGAAAATCGATGAATTTTGGTATGAGAAAGTACGCCTTAATGATGCTTTCAAAGATAAGTTATATAAGCATAGAAAGTCCAACCGTGATAGGTTAATTTCTCGTCTTCCTGTTTCAATACCACATCTAACAATCTATGATAATTCATTTAAGCCCCAAGGTTCAATGGCTATGCAAACGATAATACAAACTCGTTTTGATGAAGAAGAGTATGATATAGATGATGGCCTTGTCCTTCAAAAAAGTGAATTAGTAAATGCAACTGGGTCCGAGTTACTCGTTGGTGAACTCAGAGATATAGTATTAAAGTCTCTTGAGGATAGTCGGTTCAAACGACGACCCGAATTAAAATCAAATTGTGTTAGGGTGTTTTATGCTGAGGGCGATGAGGAAAAGCATCATGTTGATTTTCCAATTTATCGTTCATTCTCAAATTCTGACGGTGAGATCCGCGAACTAGCAAATGATACCGGATGGGTCATTTCAGATCCAACCCAGGTTAATAGTTGGTTTGAAAATGAAGTTGTTGAAAGGAATAAAAAAGTCGATGGTCGTGGTTCTCAAATGAGGAAGCTTGTTCAATTGCTTAAAAGATTTTGTCGCAGTAGACGTGAATGGGATATGCCGAATGGGATGAAACTTACTATGCTTGTATCTGAAAATCAACCTTCTTTTTCAGATCGCATTGACATTGCTTTTAGAAATCTTTTAGTTAACCTAAAAGATCGTCTCGAAAAAACAAAGGTTATCAATAATCTTGCTCATCCAGAACGTACTCCAATCACAAAGACAATAAATGATTACAATGTGTGTGAATTATTAAACAAGCTAACTGATGGCATAAGTAAACTTAATATTCTTGATGATTCAAAATGTCAGTCTGAAGATGCAAAGAAGGCTTGGGATTGGATATTCCAAAGTGATGGTTTTTTTGATGATGATAAAAACAATAAGTCACTTGGTGCTGGTTTGACCACCGCTGTTCCTCATAATCCAGTTGATCACAGAGGTGGCGGGAGATTCGGATGATCTCCCCGTCTATTTTAATTCACCGTCGGAATGAAGCATTAAAATTAATTTCAGACGAATTAAATGGAAATGAAAAATATGCTGTTATATCTAGTAAAGATTATAAAGATTCCTTCGTTGTTTGGTGTACTTCTGTCCAAGCGTTAGGCAAAGACTGGGAAACGCATGTTATACTGACAGATAATTTCCCAGACGATCCTCCCAAGGTTAGGGTCCCGTCAGCATCTGATTTATTCCTTTCAAATCCTCACGTTATGAGTGACGGGTATTTGTGTGTCATCCCGGAATCGTCTAGTATAAATTGCTGCGACCCCGTCGGTCTCATTTTTTATGTTTTAGGTTCAGCTATTAAAATTCTTCAAGGTACCGAGCCGATTGATTTTCAGGAAGAATTTTCTTCCTATTGGGGCCGCTGTGTTGATGAGGCACGTAGTTGCATTCTATTGGATTCTCCTCAAACACTTTCATCTCAGTTTAGCGTTGTGTTTTGTAAAAATATTATTTGTATTTCCTCATCAATTGATGTTCTTAATAGATGGTGTTCCAATTATATTGGTGAAGACTTTAAGCTGGATTCTGTTGATACTGGTATTCTATTACGTTTGGATGGTGTATTACTTCCATCTGAGTATCCTAACACATTATATGATTTAATAAAAATATCCTCATCGAGAGACAGTACGATACATCAATTGATATTAAAGCATATAGCGTTAAGTATAAAACAAGGTTTTGTCTTGCTGTCGCAAGAAATAAATGGTGGTTATGCGCTTGGTGGTGTCAAGTTCACAGGTCTTGGTTTATCTTCGTTTAAATCGCTACAACATGGTTTTCGTTCTGGTAAAGTTCCTTTAAAAATATTGATTAATCGCTCAGGCGATATTTTAAAAGGTGAAAAGGTAGAAAAATATTCTATCAAGCGTGTTGACCATGAATGGATACATACTCGTGGTGGAGATGGAACGAACTATAAAAACAGATCAGTGCTTATCATTGGGTGCGGTTCTTTAGGCGGTTATATTGCTCATCTTATATCAAGAGCTGGTGTCACCAACATTACTTTATTGGATAACGACCGCCTTGAATGGGCCAATTTAGGTCGTCATATATTAGGTGCTGAATCTGTTTCCAAATGGAAGGCAGAAGCACTATGCAATATCTTGAAACAACAAATGCCGCATTTGAATATTATTGGCATACCTAAAGATTGGCGTGAAGCCCTTCATCATAATAACAATCTTTTCGATGATCATAGTCTGGTTGTGTCCACTGTTGCTGATTGGCGTTGTGAAGGTCCGTTGAATATTTTGTCACGCACTGTTCCTTTTCCTCCAGTTATATACGGTTGGCTGGAACCATATGCCGTTGCGGGCCATTGCTTAATAAGTATAAAATCAAGTGGCTGTTTGTCTTGTGGCATGAATGAATACGGTCATTTTAAATATAACGTTGCAGACTATCAAGATTTGACTTTAAAACGTGAACCTGGTGGCTGCACACATTACCAGCAATACGGTCCAACTGCATTATTGCCCGTAGCTTCATTAGTATCCACAACAATATTAAGTTGTTTAAATGATTTGCCCTATACTTCTAAACTAAAGACATGGGTTAGTGATCAAGATCATTTTATTCGTGCAAAAGCAGGTTTATCTGATTTATGGAAAGACAAGATCAAATTTGAAGGTTTTTCGAAAGTCTATTCTTCTGACTGGGATTCATCAATAGATTGCAATGTTTGCATTTAATAAAATAAAATTTATATCTAAGCGGTATCCAATCCCAGGATCAAGCCAAGTCTTAGAATTTTCACCGCCTGTTTTGCGCATTTTCAATAAGTATAATCAATCCAATGGCCATTTAGAGGCAGGTGGTCTTTTGTTTGCAAAGATTAATTTGCCTAATGTAATAGTAAAAGAAGCTACTGTTCCTCATGAATTAGATAATCGGAGTCGTTATGGTTTTTCTCCGTGTAAATTGATTCAACACGAGATAATTCAAAACAGATTTTCTTTAGGTCTTCACTTTATCGGTGAATGGCATACCCATCCAGAAGAATTTCCAACTCCATCGTCTCTAGATATATTTTCAATGAGTGATTCATTTGTAAAATCAAAACACGAGCTTAATTATTTTGTCTTAGTTATAGTTGGTTCAGTCAAAGATGATATATCTTTGTGGGTTAGCTTGCACAACGATTCAAAATTCATCAAACTATGATTATTATTAAATATTCCCACCCGGCATAGGTGAAAAATGCCCGCCCTTTTTCCCGTTCCGGGATTCCCGGTATCATGAAATCCACTCAATCGCAAGGGACAGACTGCCCGTATGTGAGTTTATCAAAGTCGGTGCCGCCCTTTCGCGCGGCAAACCGCCACCACCTTAGCTGAATTACGTTTGTGCCGGTCCCGCGGGCAACTTCCGATCAACATGGGATTATGTCGCATTGCGGCCTGGTTTCTATCATGAAACTTTTTCCCGTTCACATGCTTCATGGTGTCAGTAAACTTATTCAATCGAACCCGCAATGTTCCCTCGCCTCCAGCCGCCGGCCGCACCCCCTCGGCATCGTGCCTCGGGGGCCGCTCACTCATCCTCCGTTCGCTGCGGCCGGCGGCTTCCGGCTCGGCGAACATAATCCATGTTATCGTAAGTTGCTGTGCGCTATTGTTGTTGGTACTGGTTTCAGAGCTGGGTCCGGTGGCGGCGGTTTGCCTGGTGCGCTATCATCGTGTGGGGCAGACTGTCCCCTGGTTGCTGTCATGCGGGCATTTTTTTTCATCACCCGCCCTTTGGCCTTCTCCCTGGCATGGCGGCCGCCTTTGGCACGCTTCCTGCGGAGCACGAATCGCGCCAATTCGACCCTCTCTGCGTTCGGGACGAACCGGCGTCCGCCCCTTTCTCTTTTTCAATGTACTTTTTTCAGCCATAAACCTTCGCCGCCGCGAGCCCCCGCCCACCCTTTATCGGTAAACAAAAAGAGCGACGGAGCGTAAAAGCCACGCACCGCCGCTCTTTTTGTTTTTTATTTCCCCCGGGCTCGAAGATTACGGCAACGGCCATTCCTCATACGAGCCCCTACGCCAACCCCCCGAATGGTGAGGGGGTTGTCTTCGGGGTCCGTTTGTTTTTTATACGGCGTGTACCATCGTTTGCGGGCTTTATATCGCTTGGTGCCGCCGATCTCGTCCGGCGTCGTTTTGACCAGGTACCAACGGGTTTTCATGAATTTCGACAAATCCGGCTTCTTGGTTTGGCTTATACGGCGTTTAAAATCGTTGGGGAAGGGTAGGGTAGTCGGGATTATTTGTCCTCTGCCGGGTTTATCTTGTGTTTCAGGCAGTACAGCGCTGCGGTCCGGAGGAAGTCGCCGATCTTGATCCCGTTATCTATGCAGTAGTGTGAAATCTTCCGGTGTTCCTCCGGCGTAAGCTGGACCGTCGGTCGTTTGACTTCGCTGAACTGATTTTTCTTGTCCGCCATATTCTACCGTTACCCCCGCCGGCGGGCCGGGTCAATAAAAAAACGTATAAACGTAAAAAATACTATTGACGTATAAACGTATATACGCCACTATACATTAATTAAGTAATAAAACATGGAGGTAAGCCAATGAGCGTAATAATGAAATCACAAGAAGAAATCCGAATTATGGCCGGTGGTCTTTTATATCACCTGGACCGCTTCCGCGATGTGCTCACGGAATCAAATACCTTTTGTGAAATAAAAAACAGGGTAGGGGACTACAGCGAAGGTGAGGGCGCCGGGTTCGAGGAACAATTTATCTGCTGGCTTATGTATCGCATGTGGGTCGCCAACAAGGTCGCCTACGCGATCCAGTACGGCGACAACGTTGATCTCCGCGAGGATCTTCCGGAGGTCTCTCCCTGTAATGTGGATCTCGCTTTTCTCTCCTCAGAGCTCCGCAATCTGAATTACAATATCTACACCAACGGTGGCCAGTACTGGCTCGATCATGAATGGCATCAAATTTATGAACTCATCTCGGCGCGCATCAAAGATGATGCAGAAACGGCATGTGTCGGAGGTGCGAGATGAACGAGCAGAGGTCCCTTTTTGACGAAGTCGATGTCATCTACTCGTACACCCGCGCCCAGGCGATCGCCGACGGTGTACTCATTGACGTCACCACAACGGCACAGGAGGCGGGTGTACGCTTCCCCGCGGCCGTATCCTCGGCTCTCTGGACCAAGTACATAGTCCCCGACGAGGCCTCGGCGCTTCACTGTCAGAGCATCGAGGGCCGGCTATGGGACACCCTCTGGCTTTTTCGATGGGCGGCCAAGGATTTCGCCGGTGACACGCTTTTCTTCGAGGTGTCCTTCGTCATGAAAGGAAGGAAGATGTCCAGGGTAAAACTCAAGGCGGTGTGCGGCCCGGGGGACACACCCGAACCCGTCATTACCATCATGCTTCCCGAGGAGGATTGAAAGCTCGGCCCGGCGTAATAGCCGGGCAAGCCGTTTCGATTGTTTGAATGGACGGCAATGAAAATCTCTTTGAAAAATGTATTGTATAAATGAGTTATCGAACGTAAATTATAGAAAATATTATGAAAGGGCGAAAAATGAAAATCAATATTGAACTCTCCGACGATGAGGCTTTGGCTTTTGCACAATTTTTGAAACGTCTCAGATTTGACATCAGTCGATCACTTGCCACTAACGATAATGAGGCCTGGTTAATGATGTCGGCGAGTGAAGCGATAAGAAAAGGTTTGGCTGAATCGGGTATCAGCCCACGATAACGTTTTTCACTCAGTTCAGGGTTAGATATCTTCATCCCGCCTCATGCGACATAAAATACATTATCGGCAGTTAGGTATATATTGTTTATTAATATTTGAATAATAGTAAACCCGGATTAATTGGGCCGATGAGACATAAAAATTATTGACAACACTATTACGCAATTACATAATAGCTTAACTACTTTGTTAAGCGGCTTTGGAGGCGTTATGGCTGTCTCAATCAATGTGAAGAATGCAGAATCAAAAAAGATCATCCAGGAAGCGAAGATCAAGGCGATTAAAAATGAGCTCTCATTGTCGGAAGCCGTGATCAAACTTCTCGAGAAGTGGATCAAGGATGAGGTTAAAATAAAAGGAGGCAACTCCAAATGAAAACAATATGTTTTGCCTCGAAAAAAGGAGGAGTCGGCAAGACGACCAGCGCCATTATCTGCGGCCTCATCCTTGCGAAGAATAGCCGCGTCCTTTTCATCGATCTCGACAGTCAGAACGCGATGACGTCCTTCTTCTTTGAAAACATCACAGACTTTGAAAAAAAGACCCTGCTTGAGGCGATCACGGGAGACATCCTTTTTAAGGACGCTATCTTCAATATCGGGAACAACATCGACATGATACCGTCGAAACTCGAATTTGAAAACATAAACTTTCTGCAGCTCTCGGGCAAGGAGCTATTCCTGAGAATTGAACTCGAAAACTATGATTACGATTACGTCATCATAGATACTCCCCCCAACCTCTTTACGGAAACCGTCCTCGGCCTCTCGGCGGCTAATACGGTGGTCATCCCCGCGCGGCTTGAAAAGATGGACACACGCGCGATCAGCTTCACCCTTGACAAGATCAACAATCAAATCAAGAAATACTTCAATCCTTCTCTTGAAAGCGTTTACATTCTTCCAACACAATACAACTACCAGAACCGCACGGTCAACGACCTGGCTCTGCAGACTTTGAAAGAGAATTTCTCCGACAAGACTCTCAACATATTGATCAAACTCAACAGCCAGGTAAGCAAGTTTAACTTTCTCGGGTATGAAGCCGATTCCAACCTTAAAGAATTTACCGAATATCATGAGCTCGTCGAGGTCATCAAATGAAGGCGAACAAGTTTCTTGAGAAGGCGAAAACCAAGAAGGTCCTGGAAACCACGAGCTCGGGGAATGAAAACGTTCCGGCCGTAGTGGAGAAAGAACTGGAAAAGATAACGCGGGAGATCAAGGCCGACCTTCAGAAGCTTGACGCGATCGTCGAATGGGTGAAGGATAAGAAGAAACAGTTTAACGGCACTCGTGAGCGTATCGTCCAGAACCTCATTTACGTGCGCGAGCACAAGAAGCGTCTTCTCAAGGGGCGCACCTTCACTGAGTACCTGGAAGGCGAAGTAGGCATATCCAAGGGTTATTTTTACGAGGTTCTGAGGGCTTTTGAACTCGCCCAGGAATACAAGCAGCCCGAGCTGTTTCAGAACGTCGATTACCGGATCCTCGCGGACATCGCGAGGATCGATGATGAAAAAATAAGGGAAAACCTTCTCAAGAGGGCTGATACTCTTACCCGGGAAGACGTCAAAAAGTCTGCCGGGCAGACTTTTTCGGAAACCATTGAGGCCTCGTTTACCGTGGAGAATATGGCGGAAGTCAACAATACGAGTCTCACCATAAAACTGCCGAACGCCGACATATTAAAGGAAATAGAAAGCCTGCTGAAGGAAAGAGGCATTGAAATCAAATACACCTGATCGGTCCGGCTCCGGGAGAATAAGGGTAATATTCTAAAAGGGGGTAAAAGAAAGGGTAACGTCAAAAAATCAGAAGGGATGACATTTTAGAGGTTAAAGTCCTCTATTAAAGAAACTTAATATATTATGAAGATCATTTCTAATGCAACAATTAAATGACACGGAACTACTGGTGGCCGGCATCGAAGCCCTGAGTAAAGCCCTAGGCGCCGCTAACGCCTACCGGTTCATGACGCTCCTGCATAATGAAACGACGGATTACGTGGAAATATCCCGCCGTCTCTATGACGGCCAGTCCATAGACGATATATTCGCTCGCGCGAAAACGCAGTGGGAGGGCTGAGTACCACCCTCCCCGCTCCTTACTTCTCCACGTCCACGCATAAGTATTCTATCTCCGCGAAGGCTTTCTCGATCCCGATCTCGACCTCCTGAATCTTCACCTTGAGTTCGTCCATCTTCTCGTCAAGCGTGGTTATATCCACCGGGTTATCGATCGATTTCTTGATCTGTGTGAATTTCCAAAGCCGGTCTTTCAATAGGTATTTCCGGTCTATGTACTTTCGGATAATAAAACCGTTGGTCTCGATCTGCCGCAGGGCCTTCGTTCGGAGCGCGTCCCGTTTGTCATACCGGTCGCTCATGTCCCATATCTGGTTCGTGGAAATCGACAGGCTGACGTACGTTTCGGCGGTCGACATCATCTCGTAGGGCGACCTCCGTCCGACCGACACGGTGGGAAGGAGCTGCAGTAGGTCCCCTGCCCTGAAGTTCCATGTCTTCTTCACCCTTGTCTTCGCCTCGACGAGTTTTTCCCCGAGTTCCTTCAATTCCTTCTTCTTCATTTCTTCATTGCTCTGTGCCCCGGCGTGATCCGCGAGCATGAGTAAAACCACGGATAGTATAAGTATTCGTTTTGTCATGGCTCCCCCGAAAAAATTTGTCCCCGACGGTGTCGTCAGGTCATTTACCTTACAAGGGAGGTCTTTAAAGGACTGGTTGCTTTACGTTCAGGGGAGGATAACAAGCCTGTGTTTCTATCTATCGTTTGTTATCCCCTCTGAACTTCTTTTTGTCAAATCGAAATTGTAAGGAGGCGTGATGAAACCCGTTGTCATGTATGCCCTGTCGAAGGAACTGCAGGGCTATATAAAATCAGTCCAGCGGCTCGACCGTTCGAACCTGCTGGAAATCAATAAAAGGCTCCTAAAAATGCAGCTGGAAGTGTCTGAAATCATGGAAAAAATAACGTAAAAAAATTTTGCCTTTTCACGCCGGATTGTCCGGCTTTTCAGCGCTCAAAATAGCCCTTTTGTCCGAAAACGCCCGTGAACGGGCGGTGTTCGTGCTTTATTCTTGATCGAAATGAGGGAAAAACGGATAGAAAAATGCCTCGCTCCCCGAAGAAATTACCGCTGTTTTTATCAGCGAAAGAAGTTGAAATTCTTCTGAAAAACATCAGGCGGGATCGCCATCGCCTCGGTCTCTCGGTCATGTTCCTGGCCGGGCTCCGGGTTTCCGAGATGTGCGGTCTCAAGGTGGGTGACGTCAACCTAGCGCGAGGTTTCGTCCGCGTCACCGGCAAGGGAAGCAGGGAGCGGATCGTCCCCCTTTCGTCGAATCTTCAATCTCTCATCGAGGAATACCTCCGCAAGCATGGACAGAATCTTAAACCGGAATCGCCTCTCATCGGCGGGAACCGGCGCACCTGGCACGACATGGTTAAGAAATATTCCAAGCAGAACCTCGGCCGCCGGGATGTTCACTGCCATACCCTCCGGCACTCCTTCGCCACGACCCTTTACGAAGGGGGCGTCCAGCTTGAACGAATCTCCCAGCTCCTCGGACACGCAAAGCTCGATACCACGATGATCTACGCCCATATATCCCTGACCCAAAAACGGGATGCCGTCATGGTCCTCGATAATTCCCGTTTTCGCTTTCTCCGCCGTATTACATTCTTTCGCCGCCGGCACACGGACCTATCGGTCCATAATTACAGCGAGCTCATAGGCCGCGAACGGGAGGTCGCGGAGCTCAATGATCGTATAAAAAACGCCGTCTCCGTGGTCCTTATCGGTCCCAGGGGGAGTGGCAAGTCAGCCATTCTCCGGCACATCGATGCTGATGAAAGCCAACCGGTCGTGATTGATGAATTCAAGAAAAAGATAACGCTTATTAAAATCATCCTTTCCACCCAAAATATCGACGATCCGGAAATATACAAGCAGGCTGAACGTGAGCTCAAAAAACTTACAATCGACGAGCTTCTTGATGAAATCAGGGACATCAAGCGGGTAATCGTAATCGACGACATCACCGATCTCTCCCGCACCGATCGAAAGATCGTTGCCAAGCTCTCAGGCAAGGCCGTTGTCCTGGCGGCATCGTCCCGGCAGGCTGACAAGAAACTCTTCACAACCTTTCTCGAGTTGAAACCGCTCAAGCGGCATCATACCCGGATCATCCTCTCGGAGATGATCCACATGAACGACACCGTCCGCAAGGAGCACATCGTTGACGATATCCTTCACACCGCCGGGGACAACATCAAGGAGGCCGAGTATATCGCAAACCAGCTCCAGCTCGGCAAGTCCACGGAGGAGATCACCACCCAGGAACGGGAGGACAACCAGGTCTCCATCGCCCCGTTCCTGCTCATATCACTGTTGTTCTTCATCGCCTATGTATTGAAATCCTACGCCACATCACTGGTGGCATTTTCGTACGCGGTCCTCGTGGTCTTCAGGCTCATTTTCTATAAATATATCTTTACGCCGACAGCCTCAACCGCCAAGAAAAAATGAAAAAACAAAAGGAGCAAAGCCGTATGAAGCTTGTTGAATGTGTGAATTGTCCGGATTACCTCTCCCATGTTGAGAATGATCCGTATGGCGTGGTTTTGTGTAAATACTGGAAAGAGGGTGTCGAATGTCGTGCCATGGGTAAAAGCATGGATGACGGTGCGTATCATGTATTCTGTCCGCGCGATCCTGCGATCGTCCGGCACTGACGGAGGCCCGTTGTTATGACCTCCGCAACCCATTACGCCTTTTCCTATCTGCTCTGTTCCGCTGCGGGTGTGCCGCACACCGTGGCTCTCCCGGTGTCTTTAGTCGCCCTTCTTCCGGACATCGACCATCCCCAGAGTCTTATCGGGAGGATTTTTCCCTTCGCTTCGAAATATCTCCTGCGAAAATATGGCCATCGTACCATCACCCACTCACTTTTTGCCATTCTCGCGATTGCGGTGATCCTCTCCCCTACCCTTTTCTTCTCCGGCGCTGTATATGGTGCTTTCGTACTGGCCTTCGCAAGCCACATCTTCATCGATCTCTTCAATATGTCCGGCGTGAAGCTCCTGGCGCCATTTTCTCAAAAGGAATATATTTCCTTCCGCACCCCTGAGCTTCGCGTCCTGGTGTCGTCCTGGAAGGAATACGCAGTCCTCTTTGTTATCGTTTTCCTGGCGTTTACCGTCACCGGGGAGGCCTTTTCACTCACCCGGGCGGTCCGTTCAGTGAGTAAGCTCTTCTATCGCCACTACGACGGGGCCGTCACTGATTACCAGAACAACAGCGAATATCTCTGCACGGCCAGGGTTGAATACTTCAACCACACGACTACACGGATGGTCACCGAACACTTCATCGTCCTCAATATGTATTCCGAAAAGATGTATGGGTTGAGGATTAAATCACCTGGCGATACGAACGAAATCATTCCCTCAAAAGAAGGCCGCACCATACTTAAAAAGGCCGATATCAATGAAATTGAGGTTACACGCACCACCCGCCGCATCAATACGAAGATCCTCGCTGGATATGATCTCTCCGACCTCGTGGAGATCTCCGCCGGTTCCTTCGTCTCCGGCACCATCGTTATCAAAAACTACAACCCCGAGCTCAAGAACACCGACTATATCAGACTGGATCATACCCCGTCATCAGCGACCATCACCATAACCTGCGCCATGCCGCAGGAACTTGGCGATATCATCAGGCTCGACAAGGAACGTGAAAGGGAAATAAAGTCCCTTAAATCGAAAACATCGGCGTACCAGATCGACCGGCTTAACGAGGAGGAAGCATCCATAAAGCGGCGTCTTATTGCTTTGCAGAGAAAAGGCTTTTATGAAAACTATCTCGTAATCAACCGTCTCAACAGCGAGCTCAAGAAGGTCGAGGCCCGGATCGACACCCTCAAGATGCGCGAGGCCTCGGGGGCCGACGTAGATACCATCATGAAGATTGAGAAGATGGAGAAGGATTTCAGTGTGGAGTACAAGGTTTATCTTTTTCAGTTATAATCACAGTTTCAGCGGTTGCTGAAAACCGTGTATTTAATGAAATTTATTCTTGACGCGAAAGGGAGTCTTGTTCTATACTTTATTTTCAGCAAACGTTGAAAAACGGAATAATAATGAAAATCAAAGAAGATGAAATTATAAAGAAGGCTCCAGATGTTTTTCGTTCCATATTCCAGACGGTGCCCTTTGTCAAGGTGAAGAAGTTCGCTCCTGAAAAGCGAAACTCAAATTTTCAATATGATTTATCCATTCAGATTCAGGTTGGTAATAAGTCACATATCCTTGTAGTTGAAACAAAGTCAAAGGGTGAGCCAAAGTACGCCCGTCTCGCGATTAATCAGCTTCATGAGTATATAAAAAATAACCCGTTATATATCGGCGTTTTCCTGGCTCCATATATCTCTCCCCAGTCCGCGAGCCTTTGCACGCAAAACGGCATCGCAACCGTTGACTTGTCGGGTAACTGTCGTATCGTTTTTGATCAAGTTTACATCGAACGTATCGGCAATCCCAATAAATACACGGAGAAGCGAGATATACGCTCCCTGTATTCTCCAAAGGCCTCCCGTGTTTTACGAGTACTCCTAGTGAATCCGAGAAAAAAATGGAAGACACAGGAGCTTGCCGACGAAGCGAAAGTGAGCCTTGGACAGGTTTCTAACGTAAAGAAACTACTCGCCGATCGTGAGTGGATATCGGAATCTGACGCTGGTATAATTCTTTCCAATCCGGAGGAAATCCTTGCCGAATGGTCAGTGAATTACACCTATTCAAAAAATGAAGTGGTTGAGTATTATTCACTTAAAACTCCCTCAGATATTGAAAGCGAACTTGCTTCATTTTGCAGTAAACACAACGTCTCTTACGCTCTAACGGGTTTTTCCGGTGCCAATCGCACTGCGCCGTCCGTTCGCCATCAACGCGTCATGTCATACGTTTCAACGATAAGCGATGAGCTGAAAGAGTCTCTTAATTTGAAGGAGGTTGCGAGCGGTGCAAACGTTTCTTTGATGGTTCCTTATGATGAAGGTATATATTATGGTTCGTCCGAGAAAAATAATGTAAGGGTCGTGTCACCCATTCAGTTATACCTTGATTTGAAAAATTTTAAAGGCCGTGGTGAAGAGGCCGCGGATACAATTCTCAAGCAGGTGATTCGGAAATCATGGTAAGTCGATACGATTATAATGCCAGGCTCGTTTCCGCCGCCCATTCGGTCTTGCTCGAACTGGTGCACGTTCTTGGTGAATACAAAGATGATTTAATTATTGTCGGCGGCTGGGTTCCCGCTCTGCTGTTCCCGTCCATACCGGATGGACACATCGGCAGCGTTGATATCGACATTGCGTTGGATCACCGTTCGGTGAGAGAGGACGTTTACCGTACAATAAAAAAACTTCTTGAAAGTCGCGGCTATGAGGAAGCTGAACAGCCCTATGTTTTCTATCGTAAGCTCGTAGTTGACGGTGAGGAGATCGTCGTCGAGGTGGATTTTCTGGCGGGAGAGTATTCTGGTACCGGCAAGTCACATCGCACCCAGCCGGTGCAGGACATACGCGCGAGAAAGGCCCGAGGGTGTGAGCTTGCCTTTGATCTTAACAAGATTTTGACAATAGATGGCTCTCTCCCCGGAGGCGCTCATGATTCATCTACGGTTCGTGTCGCGTCAGTAGTACCTTTCATCGTAATGAAGGGCATGGCCTTGAATGATCGGCTCAAAGAAAAGGATGCCTACGATGTTTATTATTGTCTTAAAAATTATCCTGGCGGCCTTGACACACTTATAGAAGAGTTCAAACCTCACGTTGGTAATGGACTTGTCCAGGAAGGGCTCAATAAGATCGCCGGCAAGTTTGCCTCTATAAATCATTTCGGTCCCAAGGCTATTGCTGATTTTGACGCTATAACCGACAATGAAGAACGAGAACGGGTGCAACGTGACGCTTTCGAGCGCGTGGATTATTTTTTGAAAGGATTGAAAATAATTTAAGATGATCCATTATTTTTATCAGCACATTTATACATGGTGTTTGTGAAATGACTAAAAAATACAAGATGACTATTTCTCGGCTTACCGTTGATAAGCTTGGTGTAAAGCTATATGATCGGGTTTCCGCCGTTATTGCGGAATTGGTTGCTAATTGTTATGATGCTGACGCGACTTTAGTTGAGATATGTGCGCCCATGGGCGAATTGTTGTCAACGAAACAGAAGGGCCAGGTGGTTGATAAAGGTTTCGTTCTTGAGGTAAGGGATAATGGCACGGGGATGACTCCCACCGAGGTTAATGGTTTTTATCTCATTGTTGGCGCCGAGAGGCGATCAGATCCTAATCGTGGGGATGTTTCAAGGGTTTATAAGCGTAAAGTCATGGGCCGTAAGGGTGTTGGGAAACTGGCTCCTTTTGGCGTTTGTCAAGAAGTTGAAATAATTACGTCGGGTGGAAAAAAAATTAAGGGAGAAGATATAAACGGAAAGACAATTCAGGGTTATTTAACCGCTCATTTAATACTAAAGCGCGGTGAAATATTAAACAAAACGGATAAACCTTATCATCCTGTTGTCGGAAAGTTGGATGAAACGGTTTCATTGAATTGCGGAACAATAATAAAATTGAAAAACTTTGATCATCGTTGGGTCCCACAGTTTGATGATTTCGAGCGGCAGTTGGCACAAAGGTTTGGTCTTCCTTCAAGCAATTGGAAAATTGAGTTATTCGACTCTACAAAAACTCCTACTGATTC
>Ga0209342_10001763_pt1 | contig 23961 bp, 19 predicted proteins | sample RifCSP16_2_FD_184023 | JGI IMG/M metagenome (GOLD analysis project Ga0209342, IMG submission 184023) | Soil microbial communities from Rifle, Colorado - Rifle CSP2_sed 16_2 (SPAdes) (version 2) | ecosystem: Environmental > Terrestrial > Deep subsurface > Rock core/Sediment | place: Rifle... | reverse complement strand
CACACCGTCCAAGCCGCCGCTCGCCGCCTGGACGGTGTGGCAACTGTATGAGAAGTCGGGGAACCGCGAGTTTCTCGAAGAAGTGCACGAGCCGCTCGTGCGCTGGCATAACTGGTGGTTCGAGCATAGCGACGACGATCGCGACGGGCTGTGCCAGTACAATCATCCTTTCTCGTCCGGCCTCGACGACAGCCCGCTGTGGGACGGCGGCATGCCGGTCGAGTCGCCCGATCTCAACACGTACCTGTGCTTGCAGCAGGAATCGCTCGCGCGCATCGCCGGCGCGATCGGCCTGAATGACGACGCGCGCTTGTGGGCGCACCGCGCCGGCGCGATGGCGCAGCGCCTGATCGACAAGATGTGGGACGAGGAGGCCGGCGTGTTCTGGGCGTTACGAGACAAGCAGCCGATTCGCGTCCTTACACCGTTCAGCCTATACCCGCTGTGGACGGGACGCTTGCCGCAGCACATCACGGCGCGATTGATTAAGCATTTGACCGATCCGGACGAGTTCTGGACACGCTATCCACTACCGACCGTCGCCAGATCCGATCCACACTATGATCCGAATCAGATGTGGCGCGGACCCACCTGGGTCAACATCAACTATTTGTTCATCGAAGGCCTGCAGCGCTGCGGGCGGAATGATCTGGCGGCCGAGCTGCGCGACCGCACGCTCGACCTGGTGATGCAGCGCGACGACATCTTCGAGTACTATCATCCCGAGACGGGCGATCATCCGCCGAAGGCCGCGCCGATCTTCGGCTGGACCTCGGCCGTGTTTATCGATCTGGCGATCAAGGCATCGAACGGAGTCGTGATCTGAAGTGGAGGAGTTCCTCGCCACCGAGACACTGATCATCGAGCTGTTGCTGATCGTGTCACTCGTCGCCATCGTCGTGCGGCGGCTGCGCATCCCGTACACGGTCGCGCTCGTCGTCGTCGGCCTGGTCATTACGTTCCAGCAGCCGATCGAGATCGGCCTGACGCCCGAGCTGATCCTGGCGCTGTTCGTGCCGCCGCTCGTTTTCGAGGCCGCTTTTCACATCGACTTTCGCCGGCTGCGCGACAATCTCGTGCCGATCCTGGTGCTGGCCGTTCCCGGCGTCATGCTGACGACGGCTCTCGTCGGCCTGATCGTCGCGGCCGGCGCGAACCTGCCGCTGTCGACGGCGCTGGTGTTCGGCGCGCTGATCTCGGCGACCGATCCGGTCGCCGTCGTCGCCGTGTTCCGCGCGCTGGGCGTTCCCAGGCGACTGGGCGTCCTCGTCGAAGGTGAGAGCCTGTTCAACGACGGCACGGCGATCGTCGTGTTCAACCTGGTGCTGGCCGCTGCGCTGGCCGGCGTGCTCCCCTCTCCTGTCATCTGCGACGGGAGAGGGGTTGGGGGTGAGGGCTGCGGCGCAGGCTTCGACCTGCTGGTGGCCGCCGTCGAGTTCGTCCGTGTGTCGGCCGGGGGTATCGGCGTGGGGATCGGGCTGGGCTAGCTGGTCTCGCAGTTGATCGCCCGGCTCGACGATTACCTGATCGAGACCACGCTGACGACGGTGCTCGCTTTCGGCGCGTACCTGGTCGCCGAGCGGCTGGACTTCAGCGGCGTGCTGGCCGTCGTCGGCGCGGGCATCGTCAACGGCAACATCGGGCCTCGCGGCATGTCGCCGACGACGCGCATCGTGTTGTTCAACTTCTGGGAGCACCTCGCGTTCGTCGCCAACTCGCTCGTGTTTCTCCTCATCGGGCTGGATGTGAACATTCCGCAGATCGCGGCCAACATCGGGCCGATCGCGATCGCTGTGCTGGCCGTGCTGGCCAGCCGCGCGCTCGTGGTGTACGGCCTCACCTGGCTCACCGGCTTGCGCGGGCCAAAGACGCCGCGCGCTTATCGGCACGTGTTGCTCTGGGGCGCACTGCGCGGCGCGATCGGCCTGACGCTGGCCCTGAGCCTGCCGGCCAGCCTGGCCGACCGCGAGCTGCTGCGGGTGTGATGGCTTTCGGCGTGGTGCTCTTCACACTGCTGGCCCAGGGCACGACGATGCAACTGCTGCTGCGCAGACTCGGGCTGGTCGAGCGCGTCGAAGCAGAACTCGAGTACGAGCGGCGGCACGGGCGGCTGATGGCCGCCCGCGCAGCGCGCGAGCGGCTGGAGCAGTTGCACCGTCACGGCACGATCTCCGTGGCCACTTGGGAGCATCTGGCGCACGAGCTGGATGGTCAGATTCAGACGTCTCTCGACGCACAGCGTGAATTGGTGCGCGAGCAGCCTTCGCTGGGGGCAGAGGAACTCGACGATGCGCGGCGCGAGGGACTGCGCGCCGGACGCGCCCGGCTGACGACGCTATTAAGTGACGGCATTATCTCGGAACAGGTTTACGGCGAATTAGTCGGCGAGATCGATGCAGCGCTGCAGGCCGAGCCGGCGACGACCGCTAACGAGGGAGGGCCGGACGGAGCAGACGAGGTGTGAAAGGAACGACAGCTTGTGCTTTGCCCTCGTCAAGACATCAGTCCAGTTTGAACCAGTGAAAGCCGCAGCCGGCCATGTGCAGGCGCAGTGCGTCTGATGACGGCACTGTCAGATTCTCCCCGCCGAAGAGATCGACGAGTTGGCGCCCCTGATAACCGGACAATGCCAGTGATAGCGTCTGAGGCTCTGAAGACAGATTATTGACGATCAACAGCGTTTCCGTGGAGTGAGCGCGCAGGTAGGCCAGAATGGCCGGATTATCGGGCGCAAGCAGTCGCAGATCGCCGCGCCCGAACGCCGGATGCTGGCGACGGATGCGCAGCGCGGCGCGTACCCAGTTGAGCAGGGAATCGGGATCGGCGCGCTGAGCCTCGACGTTGATGCGGTGTAATCCGTAGGCGGCGTCGTCGATTAGCGGCGCGTACAGTCGATCCGGCGGCGCGGTCGAGAATCCCGCGTTCGGCCCGTCCGTCCATTGCATCGGCGTGCGCACGCCGTTACGATCCGGCAGCCAGATGTTATCGCCCATGCCGATCTCGTCGCCGTAGTAAATGATCGGCGAGCCAGGCAGAGTGAGCAGCAGCGAGTAAGCCAGCTCGATCTTGCGCCGATCGTTGTCGAGCAGTGGGGCCAACCGGCGGCGAATGCCCAGGTTCAGGCGCATGCGCGGCTCGGGCGCGTACACCTGCCACATCCACTGCCGCTCTTCCTCGGTGACCATCTCCAGCGTCAGCTCGTCGTGATTGCGCAGGAAGAGGCCCCACTGGCAGGCCTCGGGGATCGGCGGCGTGCGACTCATGATCCAGGTCAACGGAGAGCGATCGCCCCGGCGCAGGGCCATGAACAGGCGCGGCATGATCGGGAAGTGGAAGCCCATGTGGAACTCGTCGCCGTCGCCGAAGTAGGGACGCACGTCTTCGGGCCACTGGTTTGCCTCGCAGAGCAGGAGCCGCCCCGGATAGCCGGCGTCGACGAAGCGGCGCAGTTCCTTGAGGAAGGCATGCGTTTCGGGAAGGTTCTCGCAGTTCGTCCCGTCGCGCTCGAACAGGTAGGGCACGGCATCGGCACGGAAACCGTCGATGCCCAGATCGAGCCAGAACTTCATCGCGTTGATGATTTCGGCGCGCAGCGCCGGGTTGTCGTAATTGAGATCAGGCTGGAAGGAATAGAAGCGATGCCAGTAATACTGGCCGGCTGTCTCATCCCACGCCCAGTTTGACTTCTCGGTGTCGAGGAAGATGATGCGCGCGTCCTTGTAGTTCTGATCGGTGTCGCTCCACACGTAATAGTCGCGGTACGGGGAGCGGCGATCGGCGCGGGCCGCCTGGAACCAGGGATGCTGATCGGAAGTGTGATTGAGGACGAGATCGACGATAATGCGCAGGCCGCGCCGATGCGCTTGATCGGTCAGCTCGCGGAAATCGTCTAGCGTGCCATAGTCGGGATGGACGCTGGTGTATTGGGCGATGTCGTAGCCGTCATCCTTCAGCGGCGAGGGATAGATCGGCAGCAGCCACACGCAGTCGACGCCCAGCTCCTGCAGATAGTCCAGCTTCGCGATCAGACCGCGCAGGTCGCCGCGCCCGTCGCCGTTCGCGTCGCAGAAGGCGCGCACGTGCACTTCGTAAAAGATCGCGCTTTTATACCAGAGGGGATCATCCATCTCCTAATCGCCCTCGATGTGCCCATTGTGCCAGGCAACGATCTCGGCTGCACTGTCGGCCAGTCGATTCTCCCTCAACTGTACCTGGGCGTAATACTCGACCCGGATAGCGTGCGCCCAGCCGAATGGGCCGGGCCGCGTCGCTCCGATATGGTTGTCCTCGACCTCGGCTATGGACATGTCCACGACGTACAGTCCGGCGTCCACGTTGTTCATTAGTGTGTTGCCTTGCACGGTTGCCTTGGACATCTCGGTAATCGCGATACCGCGCAAGTTATTGTTCATAACTTGATTGCCGATGAGTTCCGCCTCGGCGTTGTGCAGCAGGATGCCCTCGCGCGCGTGGCCGGATACCGTGTTATACAGGATCACCGACTCGGAGCGGCTGTGGCTGTTCGCCAGTTCGATGCCCTTGCCGTAGGGGCTGCGCGTGTCGCGCACGTCATTGCCGACGATGCGCGCCTGCGCGCGCGACAGACGGATGCCCGCCAGCCACGCCTCGACGACGCGATTGTCGGCCAGCAGCACTGCTTCGCTTTCCTCGACGAGCACGCCGTAGTAACCGCCCTCGATCACAAAACCCTGTACCGTCACGTCGTGCGTGCCGTAGATGCTCACGACTGGCTCGGCGTCATTCCCGGTCAGGCGTGCCGTTCCGGGCTGCTCGGCACGAAGAGCCAGCGAGTTGCGAATGGCGAATGGACCGGCGTATTCACCTGGCGCGACGAAGATAGTCGCGGTACGCGGCGCAGCGTCTAGCGCGGCTTGCACGGTCGGATACTTGCCGGGGACATGCAGAATGTGCGTTTGCTGATAGAGAGCCACACCGGCGAGGATTGGGCCGGTGAAAAGAGCGAGCGCCGTCGCCAACTTGGCAAGGGCGATCGGGAGGGGGATGCGTTCGAGCGCACTGACGGTCGTCTGGATCAAGCCGGCCGGCCGCAGGCGCGACAGCGCGAGGGCCATCGTCGTCCACACAACCATGTTGAGCCAGAAGTGGACAAGAAAAATCGGCCAGCCAGAGACTTGCGGCAAGAATCCGGGCGTGGGATGCAGCCCGGACTGATAGAAGGGGACGAATAAATATTGGTAGAGCTTGACAATGTGCTCGACCGAGTGATAGCCCTGAAAGAGCGCAAGGCCGGTTAGCAGTCGGAAACCCTGGCGAGAGACGCCAGCAGGGTTGGCCTGCCGGGCGCGCCGGTACCCCAGCCACAGCCCGATCAGCGCCGCTTCAAGCGCGAAATTGTAGAGAAAGTGGACCCATTCAAAATCGAAGATGCTGCCCAACAGCCCATGGGCTTCGGGCGGCTTGAGGCCCAGCGCGTAGACTTGAATCAATTGCGTGACGTGTTCGGCGTGATGGGCGGTTTGAACGGCGAATGCGACGGCGAGCAGGACAAAGAGTGTGCGAATATTCACTGGGTTGCCTCCGTCGTATGCGGGCGAGATAGCACTGAGCCCACTTTCCGTAGTTCCCGCCGCAGTTGGACTGCGGCGACTGGGAACAGCAGTGCAACTGCCGTTCCAACATTCGGCATTTGCCGGGTGCGAAATACTGGCCGAGGCGTAAGAAGATCACTCGTGGCACAACCGACGCGGCTCATCCCTTAATCGCGCCAGCAGTAATCCCTCGCACGAAGTAGCGCTGCAGGCTAAAGAAGACCAACAGCGGCACGGACATCGTCACAAAGGCCCCGGCAGCCAGAATGTGCCATTCCGTTCCGTACGAGCCCAAAAGGGCATTGATGCTCACCGTCAGCGGGCGTTTGGTGACGTCTTGCAGAAAGATCAGCGCGTTCAACAGATCGTTCCACACCCACATGAATTGGAAGATGGTCAGCGAGGCAATGGCCGGTATCGACAAGGGCAGCGCGATGCGCCGGAAGATACCGAAGTCGGAGGCGCCGTCAATCTTGGCGGACTCAAGAAGCTCTCTGGGCAATCCGATGAAGAAGTTGCGGAGCAAGAAGATGGCAAAGGGCAGGCCATAGGCGGTGTGGGCCAGCCAGATGCCGACGAACGAGCCGGTCAGCCGCAAGTCCAGATCAGACAGGAAGGGCACCCCGCCTAATCCGAAGTACCCGACCGGGTCGTTGAACATGCGCAGGACAGGCACCCACGTCATCTGGAGAGGAATGATCATCAAGGCCAGCACAATCAGGAACAGCGTATCGCGGCCTCGAAACTTCAGCCAGGCAAAGGCGTAGCCCGCCAGCGCAGCGACCGTGATCGGTATGACCGTGGCGGGCACCGTGATGAGAAAACTGTTGACGAAGCTCTGGCCCAAACCTCGCGCGGTCAGCACATCGACATAGTTGCTGGCCGTATAGCGTGGCTGGAAAAGGGCCGTCCACCAGCCGGAGGCGGCGATGTCGGCCGGCGAGCGCCAGGAGGTGATAAACAGTCCCAGCGATGGGACCAGCCATACAATGGCCAGCCCGATCAAGGTGATGTGGACGACCCCGCGGCCGGTCAGGCGCACCAGCCGGGCGCTCAGGTTAATCGGCCTGGCCCGTAGTCGATGGACAGATGTTTGGGTGTTCATCGAAGCGCCTCCTCTGCCCGAAAGCGGCGTACCTGAAACACGATGACGGGCGCGACCAGGATCAACAGGATCACGGCAATGGCGCTGCCGTATCCGGCCAATGAGTTGTTGAACACTTCCCAGAACATGCTGAAGGCGATAGTACGGCTGGCGTTGCGCGGCCCGCCCTGAGTCATGACCAGCACCAGGTCGAGCATTTTGAGAGCGTTGATGACCATTGTGATCGTGACGACCACGATCGGCCCGGACAACATGGGCAGGATGATCCGCCAGAAGATCTGCCAGCCGCTGGCGCCGTCGACGGCTGCCGCCTCCAAAACCTCCCGGTCCAGGGATTTGTACGCCGCCGAGAGCACCGTCATCGCCAGTCCAGTGAAGATCCACACGCCGGCTCCGATCACGGCGACGTTCACCAGGTCGGCTCGGCCGAGCCAGGGTATGGGCGCCAGGTCAGGAAAGAGGCGTGTCAGGAAAGCGTTGATCACCCCGGCGTTAGTATCGGGGCTATAGACAAAGCGAAAGATGACCGAGGCGGCCGTCGCCGAGATGACCATTGGCACGAAGATGATCGCCTTGATGATCGTTTCGTAACGCACCCGGTCGGCCAGGACGGCGATCAACAGGCCGAGGCCCACGGTACCGGTGGTGAACAACACCAACCAGAGGACATTGTTGACCAGGGCGCCGGAAGGTGGCCACTCGTCGACCTTGAGGAAAAAGCGATCCTGAGTCAATAATCGAATGTAGTTGTCCGGGCCAACGAACTTCGTCGGACTGAAACCTGTGCCGCTGTGCAGACTCAGCCAAAAGGTCTGAATGGTCGGCAGCACCAGAAACACGGCCAGCAGGAGGAGTGCCGGTAACACGTACAGCCAGGAGGTCCATTTACGTTTGCCAATCGCCATAGGCTCTGCTCCTTGTTATGCCAGACGCACGTGAGAAGCCCGACTAGAGAAACCTGGTTTCTTCAAGAAACCAGGTTTCTGCCCCAGCAGCCTGTCGGAGAACCCGGTAGCATAGCGCCTTGTGCGCGTTCCTGCCCAACGCCCACGAGGGGCTAGGCTACCTCTCCGACAACCTGCTAGCCCTCTAAAGGCGGTCAGTGCACGTGGGCCCGCCAGAGTTCCCTTGTGACGAAAACGGGAGCCGGGACAGCCCGCCCCTCGGGCTGCCCGGCTGTGCGTTGGTCCGCTGCGAGCGGTCAGTACGAACGGTCGGCCACCTCTTCGAGGAACGCCAGGATGCGATCGAGGTCGCCGGGATTCTGGACGAAGTCCTGCAGGCCGGTAAACATCGCATCACCTCCGACTGCGCTGGGGGCCAGGTCGGAGCCGTCGAAGACGAACGCTGCGGCCTGGGTGAGCTGCGCCGCTTCGAGCGCCTTCAATGGCGGATAAACGTCCAGGGGGACGTTCTTGTTCGGGGAGACGACCGCGCCTTTTTCGGCGGAGGCCCAGATGGTGTTGGCCTCTGCGCTTGCCAGGAAGCGGATGAACTCGCGCACTTCGGGTCGATCGCGGAAGACGACCGCCAGGTCACCGCCGCCGACCACCGGCTTGCCCCACTCTGGATTGATCTCGGGGAAGGGGAAGAAGGCATAGTCCTCACCGCCGACGAGGTCGGGGAAGTTTTGCTCGGCGAAGGAGCTCATAAACCCGCCTTCGTAGTACATCTCCGCGCCCGGATCATCGCGCAGAACGATGTTGAAGGCGTCGATGAACCCGGTCGAGAGCGAGCCTTCGACACCACCGGCCAGTTTCGTGGGCGGATCGACGATCTCGCCGAGGCGCTCCATGGCTTCGGCCACGGTGGCGTCCGTCCACTCGACTTCGTGGGTGACGAACAGCTTCCGGTACATCTCAGGCCCGGCGATGCGCACGTAAATGTTCTCGAACCAGTCGGTCAGCGTCCAGCCATCCAGTCCGCCGATGGAGTAGGGGGTCTGCCCATTAGCCAGGTAGGCGTCGGCGATAGCCGTGAGGTCCTCCCATTTCTCCGGCGGCTCGACGCCCAGGGCCTCGAATGAGGCGGGCTTGTACCAGAACGTGCTCTTGGAGTTGGCCTTGACGGTCAGGCCGAAGAAATATCCATCGACCGTGCCCAGGTCGATCCACGCCTGCGAGTAGTTTGCGGCCAGGGTATCCGGCGGCAGGATCTCGTCGCCGCGCACACCGTCGAGCGGCAGGATGGCGCCCTGGCGGGCGAACTCGGCGACCTCACCGGGCCGCGGGATCATCGCCACGTCAGGCGGGTTGCCACCGGCAATGCGCGACCTGACCAACACACCGAGGTTACGCGTCCCCTCGTAAACGTAGGGGATGCCGGTCTCGGCGGTGAAGGCATCGAGCACTTCGCGGAAGCCGGCTTCTTCGTCGCCGCCCCAGTTCGCCATGACGGTGACGGGTTCGACTTCGGGCGCTGCCGGTGTCGCCGTGACGACAACCCTCTCCGGCGTGCCAGGGACGACAACCGTCTGGACGACGGTCTGAACCTGAGGCGAAGGGGTCGGCGCGCAGGCGCCCAGGATCGTTGCGCCGATGACGACTAGGGTCGCCATCACTGAAAACAGTTTCTTGGCGTGCATGGTTCTCCTCCTAAGCAAGATGTGGGTAAAATGGGCGGTTCAGGTAGGCGATCATTCGAGTGACTTGTTCGATACTCTCACCTCCCTTCCTCGTTTCATCGTCGTTTAAGTCCTCTGGCCTCGCCGTCGAGGCCGGGCGGATTGAACGCGGCGACGACTTGTTGGAGGATTTCGATGTCGTGCCGCGCATCGCGCGCGTCCGTGATCGGTTTCTTCCCTTGCGTCACGCACTCGTGAAAATGAATCAGTTCCTCTTTGAAGGCTTCGGCGTATGAAGCCGTGACGCGCTTCTCCACGGCCGCGCCGTCTGCCATGTGCTCGACGACGACCGGCGTGGGGAAATGCTTGAGATAGGGCGAGGGGAATTGAATCCGCAAGCGGCCGGCGGAACTCATCAGCGCGATCTCCTCGAAGTAGTTGCGCAGATCGGCCAGATAAGCCCATGTATATAACACCCGCAAGCGATCCGAGTAACGCAGTATCGTCGTGATACACGGTGCGTTCTCGCCGCTCGGCCAGATGTCGGTGAATGCCACGGCCTCCGGTTCGCCAACCAGGCCGCGCAGCGCATTGACATCATGAACCAGACTTCCCAAGATCACGTTCGTGTAGATGAATTGAAGAGTCTCCGGCACGGCGCCGATCGCCTCGACGATCAGTTGATTCTGCTCGGCTGTCAGGCGCCCGATGACCTCCGGCGGAATGTCGTTTGGCCGCACCAGGCGGTGAATGTTGTGATACGGCGGCTCGGAAGGATGAAGTGTGTTAATCTGAATATAGCGCAGTTCGCCAAAATTGGAAAGCGCGGCTTGGGCGTAACGATAGCCGGGGTCGTAGCGCTTCATGTACGCGACCATCAGCGTGCGCCCGCTCGCCTCGGCGGCGGCGATCATCGCGTCGGCCTCGCGCAGCGTGAAGCACATCGGCTTCTCGACGAGCACATGCTTGCCGGCCCGCAGCGCAGCCAGGGCTTGTGGGGCATGCGACCCGGCGCTGAGGACGAGGACAGCGTCCAGATCAGCAGCGAGCATTTCGCGGTAATCGGTGTAACGCTGGGCGACGCCGTAATAGCCGGCGAGCGACTCTAGAAGTCCCGGCGAGAGGTCGCACAGTGCGGCGATCTCGTACCGGTCCGACAGCTCGCGCAGGTATGGCAAGTGCATAATTTGGGCGACCGTGCCGCAGCCGATCACACCGACACGCAGACGATCCATTAAATCCCCGCGACTCCTGCTACTACTCCGCCACGGTGGTTTTGATGGGCGTAGCGTAGGGCCTCGTGCCCGTCAGACGCCCACAAGGGGCTAAGCTACCCATCATTTTGCATGTGGCGGAGTACTACAAGCCCAATCCTTTTAAGTATTCCCGGTTCCTCCGCGCGCTCTCCAGCGGCGTCCCCATGCCGGCGATGATGTCTTGCTCGACGACGGCCCAGCCATCGTAGCCCAACCCGTTCATCGCCGCGATCACGCCAGGAAAATCCACGCCGCCCCGCCCGAGTTCGCAGAACAGGCCGGCGGCAACCGCCTGAAAATAGTCCCAACCCTCCGTTCGTGCTCGCACCATGACGGCCGGGTCAACGTCCTTGAAATGCAGATAACGCACGCGCGGCCCATGCTGCCGGATGCAGGCAACCGGATCGCCGCCGCCATAGGCATAGTGCCCGGTGTCGAGGCACAGCCCAACCGTCGCCGGGTCGGTCAATTCGAGACAGCGCGCCACCTCGGCCGGCGTTTCGACGAACCCGGCGCAGTGATGATGAAAGACCGTCTCTAAGCCAAATTCATCTTTCATCTGGCGGGCGATGGTGTGCACGCCGTCGGCCAGCGCGCGCCAGCCGGCATCGTCCAACCCGTCGGCAGGCGTGATGCGCCCGGCCCGCGCCAGCCGTTGGGGGTTGGCGGCGTTATCATCGGATAGGACGATGTGTCGGCAGCCGCACGCGGCCAGCACGGCGCCGACCCGGCGCGCCATCGCCAGCCCGGCCGCGTGCGCGGATCGATCCGCTAGCCGCACCGGGACGAAGGCGGAAAGCAGCTGTAATCCGCGCGAAGCGAGAGCGGCCTTGAGCACCTTCGGTTCGGTCGGCAGAAAGCCGTATGGGCCGAGTTCCGTCCCGACGTATCCGGCCGCGACCATTTCGTCCAGGACAGAGTCCCATGACGGCTGAGAACTCTGACCGGCAAACTCGAAGATGCCCCAGGAGACCGGAGCGGTGGCGATTTCGATAGGCATGGTGCTACCCTTTCGCGCAGCCTTCACCCAGGATATTGTACACCTTCTATCCGAGCACGATGGTTTTCCCGGTCTGCGCCGACTCGCGCGCGGCCAGCGCGATCGCCAACGCGGCGCGGCTGTCGGCGCCCGTCGCCGGCACTTCGCCGTCGTCCAGAAGTGCCCGCACGAAGGCCTGAGACTCCGGGCGATACTGGTCGTCGATGATGGCGTCGAGGTCGTGGTGTGAAAGCGATCCGACCGGCGGTGCGCCGACGAACATCCCCCCGGCCGAGCCGACTATCTCGGTGCGGATGTCCTCGCCGTAGCGCGCGTTGCGGCTGAGGTCCACCGTGCCCACGGCCCCTCCCCCAAACCGCAGATTGACACAGGCGTTGTCCAGATCGCCGACGGCGGCTAACGCCGGGAAGACCAGCGCGCTACCGACGGCTTGCACCACCCTGATCTCGTCGTCGAATAGCCAACGGGCGAGGTCAAATTCGTGAACGCCCATGTCCACGAAAATCCCGCCGCTCACCGCCGGATCGCAGAATGAGGCCGGGGGCGCATCCACGTCGCGCTGTGTGCTGCGAAAGAGGACGGGCCGACCGAGCGCACCGGACTGGATTGCGCTTTTCACACGCAGGTAATCGGGCTGGGTGCGGCGCATGAAGCCAAGCTGCAGGCGGACGCCCCCGTGGGCGACGGCGGCGATCGCCCGATCGGTCTCGGCCAGGGTGAGCGCCAGCGGCTTCTCGCAGAAAATGTCTTTTCCCGACCGCGCGGCCGCCTCGACCAGCTCGGGATGGGTATGACTCGGCGTCGCAATGTAAACGGCCTGAATGTCCGATCGGGCGAGCAGGTCGCCCGGATTGTCGTACCAATGGGGGATGTCGAGGCGTTTGGCGGTGAGGTGCGCCCGCTCGCGATCGACATCGGCGACGGCAACCAGCCGGGCGCGTTCGACCCTTCGGCTTCGCTCCCCACTCCCTTCGGTCGGCGACTTCGCAGGGCTGGCTTGCCGGGCCAGAATGCGCGCATGCACTTGACCCATGCGCCCGAGGCCGATCAGACCGATATGGAGGGCGCCCATGTGACTATTCCCACTGGCGACTTCATGTCTCTCCTAAATCCCATACTGTTAAGTTAGTGGCTCTCCAACCGCGTCCTCGCGGTTGGTGCCGCCCGCGAGGACGCGGGCTTGGAGCTTATCTAAACAGTATTGCTCCTAAATCCCAGCGGTGTCTTGCAGAAACTTCCGTGAAATCTTCGCGGCTTCAAGCGGGGTACGGCCGGCGGCATCCCGGTGGGCGAGCACATCCTGCTCGACAACGAGCCAGCCGGCGTACCCTTGCGCTGTGAGGTCTTCGACGACTCCGGCGATGTCGACCCCGCCGAGGCCAAGCGGCGTGAACACGCCGGCTTTCACTGCCATGTAGAAGTCCAGCTTCTCGGCGCGGACGCGCGCCAGCACCGCCGGATCAACATCTTTGAGATGCACGTGGCGAATGCGGCGGCCGTATTGCTTCACCGCGGCGCGCGGGTTGCCGCCATTGTAATAGTGATGGCCTGTGTCGAGACAGATGCCGACCAGATCAGGATCGGTTTCGCGGCACATCCGATCGAGGTCGGCCGGCGACTCCAGATGTGAGTCTGATTCGAGATGAAAGACGGTGCTCAGATTGAGCGAGCGGAATTCTCGCGCCAGATCCTCCAGCAGCCGGGCGGCCTCGCGCCAGGCGGCGTCGGACGGCTCAGCCGTGTCTCCGGCCGGGCGCAGGGCGTCGGCAAGCACGATGAACGGGGAGCCCAATGCGTGGAGGATGCCGGCGGCACGCCGTGCGGCGGCAAGGTCGGCCTCGCGCCGGCCCGGCTCGAAGAAGCCGATCATAACAAAGGCGGCGGTAAGCGTGAGTTGGTGGCGCGCCAGGGCGACACGCAGTTGTGCCGGGTGCGTCGGATAGTAGCCGAGCGGGCCGAGTTCGGTACCCTCGAAGCCGGCCGCGCGGATTTCGGCCATCACTTGCTCGGGCGGCAGCCAGCCGCTATCGTCGTTATCTTCCATAATGCCCCAACTGACAGGCGCGGACGCCACCCGGATCGAGGGATGCGGCATAGCGGTTCTCCATTTAGGACGCGCGCGCGCCCGTGATCAAATCGGCGATGTCGTCGTGCGTCAGTTCGCCCTTCGCATAATTGCCGACCAGTTTGCCGTGCCGGATAAGCGTGTAGCGATCGGCGACCATGAACACATGATGGATATTGTGGGTGATAAAAATGACCGAGAGGCCGCGCTCCTTCGCGTTGAGCGTATAGGTCAGCACCTTGCGTGTCTCGGCCACGGACAGCGCCGAAGTAGGCTCGTCTAGAATCAAGAGTTTCGCGCCGAAGTGCAGCGCGCGGCCAATCGCAATGGATTGGCGTTCACCGCCGGACAGTTTCTCGACCTTCTCGGCCGGCGAGCGCACCTCGATGCCGATGTCGCGCAGCGATGTCTGCGTTTGGGCATGCATCTCGCGCAGGCGAAGCCAGCGGATCAGGCCGATCTTGCTCACCAGCTCGCGCCCCAAGAAGAAGTTGCGCGTGATGCTCATCAGGTTCACCAGCGCCAAATCCTGGTAGACCGTTTCAATGCCCAGGGCGCGCGCTTCGCGCGGCGACCGAATCTGCACCGGGCGGCCTTCGAAATAAATTTGTCCCCCGGTAGGGGTATAGACGCCGGTGAGAATCTTGATTAACGTCGATTTGCCGGCGCCGTTGTCGCCGACCAGCGCCACCACCTCGCGCGGGTTGACCGTGAAATCCACCCCATCCAGCGCAGTGACTGTGCCGAACCGCTTGACGATATTTTCCATACGCACCACAGAGGTGTCGTGTCCGTTGGCGTTCATCGAATCCATTATCTTCCTCAAGAGCGGCGGCGCACCCAGCTATTCAGGATGGTGGCGCCCACAATGGTCACACCCACCACCGCTTCAAAATTGTCGGCCGGGATGAACGGTAAGTCGAGCAGCACCACGCCGGTGCGCAAGGTGCTGATGAGCAGGACGCCGATCAAAGAACCCCAGATGCTGCCCGATCCCCCGCTGAGCAGCGCGCCGCCCACCACGGCGGCCGCAATCGCGCTCAACTCGATGCCGGCGCCGGTTGTCACGCGCACACTCTTGAACTGGCTGAAGAGCAAGATTCCGGTAAAGCCGGCCAGCGCCCCGGAAATGACAAAACAGATGACCTTGAGGCGCTTGACGTTGACGCCCTGGGCCTGCGCGGCAGCCGGGTTGCCCCCGGCCGCGAACACGTGGTTGCCATACCGGGTGCGGGTCAGCACATATTGGAAGATGACAACCATCCCCAGCAGCCACAACAGCGAGGTACGGAAGTTAGCGCCCTCGGCCAAATTGCTCAACACGTCGAGACGTCCATTGAAAATGTCGTAGATCGTCAGATCCTCCAGGGTTTCCACCAGCGCACCGGTGGACAGGACCCACAACGCGCCCCGGTAGATCGAGCGCGTGCCCAAGGTGACGATGAAAGAGGGAATCCTGGTCCAGATCAAAATCAAGCCGTTCAAGGCGCCCAGCGCAGCGGGTACGAGGATCGCCAGGGACACCGCGACCACAGGCGAGCCGCCATCCATGGTATTAAACGCATACAGGTAACCGCCTACCGCGACCAGCGACCCGACAGAGAGGTCAAACTCGCCGGAGATCATGAGCAACGTGACGCCGATGGCGATCGTGCCCGTCAAGGTCGCGGCGCTCACAATGCCCGATATCGAGCGCAGGGAACGGAAATTCGGAACGAACAACCAACAGAGAATGAATACGACAATCAGCGTGGCTAATGGCCCCGCGATGGTCGATTCGGCCAGCAGGCCGCGGGCGCCTTTTCGCCAGACCGCAACGGTACTCATGGGATCACTCCCTGATAGACCTGACAGGTCTTCGAGACCTGTCAGGTCTGGTCGGAGAAGGGGAGTGGAACGGGAAGGGAACTCGTTTGTCCCTCCCCGTTCCCTCCTTGCCGGTCAAAACGCATCCGATCTACCGCTGGTGATTATCCACAAATGCTCAAGCCGCCGTCCCCGGCGGCCACCGCCTGCGCCGAGGACGGCGCATGGAGCGAGATGTGTGCAATCACCAGATCTACCGGTATTGACCGGCGAGTGCCTTCACGATTTCGATGTTGCTCTGGTCCACAAAGCCAGGGCCTGTCGGCGTGACCGGCAACGCAGGCGTGATCCCCTGGCGCTTGAGGAGCGATAGTGTCATCACAGCGCCATACCCTTGCAGGAAGGGTTGCTGGTCGACGGCGAACAAAGTGGTGCCATTTTCGATGTTCGCTACGATCTCCGCGCTCAGGTCGAAGGTGCCGTGGAGGACATCGCCCGGCCCCATGCCCTCGGCTTCCAGGAAGGCGTAGAACGGGTTGGCGCCGTTCGGACCGAGCGTCAGGAAGACGTTGACATCCGGGTTGGCAGTGTGGAAGTCGCTGATGATGGTCTGCGACTGGGCCGGGTCGTTGGTGATGGCGAGCACCTCGGCGGAGAGACCTTTCTCCTCCATCGCGTCGAGGAAGCCCTGGCAGCGGGCGTCCAGGCCGGTGTGTCCCACCTGATGGTTGATGCACACCCCGGCTTGTGCCCCGTCTTGCGCGGCTAGTCGCTGGCCGCTCTGGAAGCCACCCTGATACTCGTCCGCTCCCAGGAACGTCAGGTACGGGATGTTGTCCTTAATCGGGCCGGCGCCCGAATCGTAAGCGATGACGGGGATGCCCGCTAAGAGCGCGCGCCCGATCGGCTCTTTGAAGAGGACGGGATCGGTCACCGTCAGCGCGATGCCGTCCGGGTTAGCGGCCACCGCCTGGTCGATCAGTGCAGCAGTCCTCTCCAGGTCAAACGAATCCGGCCCTAGCACTGTCACGTTGACACCCATTTGCTCAGCCGCCGTATCAATGCCGTTCTGCACGACACACCAGTAAGCATCCCAGGAGCACAGTGCGTGCTGGACCATCACCAGGTTGACTTCGGCGTTCGGGTCGGGCGCGGCGCCGACGTTGCTCGCGTCCACAAAGCCCGGACCGGTCGCCGTCACGGGCAGCGCCGGCTTGATGCCGTAGCGGTTGACCATGGCCAGCCACATCACGGCGCCATACCCTTGCAGGTAAGGCTGCTGGTCGATGCCGAACAATGTGGTGCCATCCTCGATCTTGGCCCTGATTTCGTCGCTCAGGTCGAAGGTGCCGTGGAAGACATCGCCGGGCGCCATGCCCTCGGCTTCCAGGAAGGCGTAGAACGGGTTGGCGCCGTTCGGGCCGAGCGTCAGGAAGACATTCACATCGGCGTTGGCGGTGTGGAAGTCGCTGATGATGGTCTGCGACTGGGCCGGGTCGTTGGTGATGGCGAGCACCTCGGCGGAGAGACCTTTCTCCTCCATCGCGTCGAGGAAGCCCTGGCAGCGGGCGTCCAGGCCGGTGTGTCCCACCTGATGGTTGATGCACACTCCCGCTTGCGCTGGCTGAGCGCCCGATCGCTCAGCCAGCGCCGTCAGACGAAGACCACCCAGGTAACCACCCTGGTACTCATCCTGGCCTAGATACGTCAGGTACGGGATGCCGTCCTTATCCGGGCCGGAACCGGCGTTGTAGGCGACGACCGGAATACCGGCGTCGAGCGCGCGCATGATCGGCTCTTTGAAGAGGACGGGGTCGGTCACCGTCAGCGCGATGCCGTCCGGGTTAGCAGCCACCGCCTGGTCGATCAGTGCGGCAGTCCTCTCCAGGTCAAACGAATCCGGTCCTAGCACCGTCACCTTGACGCCCATGTCTTCCGCCGCGTCGGCGATGCCTTGCTCCACTGTACACCAGAAAGCATCCCAGGCGCACAGTGCGTGCTGCACCAGGATAAAGTTAAGCTCTCCCTCAGGCGCCGCTTCCGTTGGCGCTACCGTCGGAGCTGCCTCAGTCGGAGCTTCGGTTGGCGCCTCAGTCGGTTCGACCTCGACAGCAGTCGGTTGCGCCGTAGGTGCGGCCGTCGGCGGCTGCGCGCAAGCGGTGAGGAACAAGCCGGACACGCCGAGGATCGTCACCAGCCAATTGATTTTCTTCATTTCTACTCCTCCTTTGAAATGCTCGTTGGACATACGCGGAAACTCGACGTGCGCTTTGCTGACTTGAGTTAGAGATCACCTCCTTTCTTCATTGCCCGCTGGCTACTCTTGTCTGCCGAGATAGGTATTGCTGATCACGGCAATGATCAGAATGGCGCCGGCCACGGCTTGAAAGATCTGGACTGGAATTTGCATCAACACCAGACCTTGCTCCAGCATTTGCAGCAGCAGCACCCCGACGCATGCCCCGAAGATGGTGCCGTACCCGCCGCTGAGCCGCACGCCGCCGATCACGCAAGCCGCGACCGCGATCAGCTCCATGCCCTCTCCGCGTAACGGGTCGACGCTGGTGCGGTGGGCGAATTGCATGACGCTGGCAATGCCCGCACACAGCCCGGTCAGCGCAAAATTGATCACCTTCACCCGTTTGATCGCCACACCCTGCGCGAGCGCCGCACCGGAATTTCCCCCTGTAGCAAACACCCAGTTGCCATATCGCGTTCGCATCAGCACCCAAGACATGATGATCGCGATGACGATAAACCATAAGATGGAGGCACGGAAATTGCCAGGAGGCTGAGAGAGTTGATTGATCCCCTGGAGCGGGCCGTTCAGAGCATCGAACAGGGCTAGCTTCTCACCTTTATAAGAGGCAAACACGCCACCGCCGATCGCGCGCGCGATACCACGGTAGGCCAGCATGGTACCCAGGGTCGCAATAAATGAGGGGATGCCCGTCCCGGTGACGATCCATCCGTTGATCAGGCCCAAGATGGCGCTGACCAGCAGGGCCAGCAGTAGTGCAGCAGGCGGCGCAACTCCGGCATTCAGCGTCAGGGCGAAGACATAGCTCGCCACCGCGAAGATCGAGCCGACCGACAGATCGAATTCGCCGGAGATCATGAGCATGGCCACGGCGACGACCACAATGCCTGTAATACTGGAAAACGTCAGGATGTTCGAGATGGCAAACGGGGTCAGGAAGTTTTCAGCCGCAAGGGCAAAGAAGGTAAATACCGCCACGAAGCTGATCAAGGCCACCACTTCAGAGAAACCGGCCAGCCTGAAGCGGAAGCGCGTCAGCGCGACGGCCAGCGGCTGCGCCGAAGCCCTTCCCGATACCGTGCCGGTATTCCTTTCCAACGTGACTATCCTTTCTCCATCTCGAGCCCCACGACGGGCAGCCGAGGGTCTTTGACCGTCCACGTCTCTTTGATCCACGCGTAGTCCGGATCGTCGCTATTGGCCAGGGATTGCGCGGAACCGGCGAGGACGTTCAGGTAGTACGTCGTGTAGCCGTGTGCCGAGACGACGGGATGATAGCCTTCCGGGATGAGCACGACATCGCCATGGCGCGCGACGATCGTCTCGTCGAGCCGGCCGTCTTTGGTGTACACACGCTGGATGGCGTAGCCTTCAGGCCGGTCAATCTGGTAGAAATAGACTTCTTCAAGGTCGGCCTCCAGCAACGTGCCATCTGGGGCAGCGCGGTGCGCGTCGTGCTTATGCGGGGGATATGAACTCCAGTTGCCAGATGGCGTATAGACTTCGACGGCGACCAGTCGGTGACAGTCGAAGCCGGGAGGGATCAGGCTGTTGATTTGACGGGTGGCGTTGCCCCCGCCGCGAATTTCGACGGCTACCTGCGCCGGGGTGACGAGCTCTGGGGGATGATTTCCGGCGGAAAGGCACCAGCCATATGCCACCTCGCAGCCGGTCCCTATCGAGGTGAGAGTAAACTCGGTATCGCGCGGGAGGTAAAGGGCATAAGGCATCCCGTGGAACACATCCGGGCGGCGGCCCAGTGCTTCCCATTTGCCGCGGGAGGAGTCCACTGAGCAAATGCCGCCGAGGACGACCAGGCCGTATTCGTGCGGGCCGGTGGCCTGAATCCACCGTTCGCTCGGCGCCAATCGCCGGACAGCAAAGTGAAGATGCTCCCAACCGGCGTCAGCCGGCGTGATACGCATAAACTCGCCCTCTTGGGTGACCGGTCGCCGAAGTAGGTTGGGGGCCGCTGGTTGGGAAGTGTGCATTTCGCCGGACCAGCCGTGACGATTCAGCTACAAGGGTTGCAATCTGCCAATAGGACTTTCAGGAAACTCTTGCGATGATATAATTTTTGCCAGAGGATGTCAAACGACTTTCACCGTCACGATTTCATGTCCACGCATGGCAAAGGTCAGGCTGCCATCGGCGGCTGGCGTCAGTTCGGTCTCTATCTGTTCGGCCAATGTGGCTCGCGCCGAGCGCGCGAATCGCTGCCACGGCGTCAGGGTGACGTCGATCGCTTCCGCTCCAATGTTATATCCGCGCACGATCCACCCATTGCCATTTTCGGCGGCTTTCAGTGCACTGATAACGAATGCCTCAGGCGTTGCCCGGACGCACGCAGCCGCCCCAGGCAGCGGCCCTGGGTGAATGGAGGCGGCCATCGCCCGCAGGGGCGCTCGGAAAGCATACGCCTCTCGAAAGGCATTCCGCCACTCACCATCGTGCGGAATAATGGCATATGCGTAGGTGTGCTTTCCGATCATTTGCGCGCCCGACGTGGCGAGCGCCGGCCCGGCGTGCCCTTTGCGCGCCGGAAAGTCATCGCGCGACAGCCAGCCCACACAGCGCAGCAGCGTCAGAGCAATTTCGGCCGTGCCTTCTGAGGCACGCAACACTTCGACTTCCGGCAGCCCGCGATTGGCGATCATTAGCCCGCGGTTTCCATCCGATACGTCCGTGAAGGCCCGCTGCGGCACTTCGGGGCGTGGCTGTTCTACCCACGAGTCGTCAAAAGCGGGTAAGCCGATCGGGCGGCGTACCACCTCGAAGTGGCTATCGTAGTCCGCGGCCGTCACGGCCCGCAGGGGCGACGTTGGAAAGTGGACGCGCAGGCGGTGATCGCGCGCCGTGTTGTCCACTTCGGTCACGATGTCCACGCGCGGCACACCCGGCGCCACAATGGCACGCGTTATAATGGCCAGCGGAACTTTCTCGGCACTGCGTGTCTGTCTGTCGTCGGTCAGCGCCGCCGGAATGTGCGCAATGAGCGAAATCTCGATGGACTGCTGGGCATCGCCGCTTTTGACATGAATGAACTGCACCTCGACGCCTACCTGACCATCGGCAGCCGGCGGGCAGTAGTTATACTCATCCCCGCAATCTCCACCATCCACAAATCGATTCAGCCCGCGAAACACGGCACCCGTTTGCTTGTCCATCACGGTCAATGTCCCATCGGCGGACGAGACTTCTACGGTGAGGAACTCGTTTCCGATCGCCGATAATAATGGCCGGTCGGAGTCGGGTGATCGGCGACTTGCGACGCGGCTGACCCAGAATGTTCGATAACCATATCCCGGAACGCCCCGCGCTACAAATAGCACGGTAGTTGTTTCAAGCGACGGGTTGCCGATCTCACGCGTGCCCATGCCCACGACCTGATGCGGCAGCCGGTTCCCGCTCTCGTCAAGGATCTCAAACTCGTCCGTTCCGGCCGGCAGTTGGATAGCAGCAACCACTGTGTCCGTGCGCGGCCCGGCGACCGGATTGAAGACAACGATTGCCGATTCTTGATCGCGGATTGCGGATTGGGTGTCTATCACCGCTGTCAGGGTTGCCAGACTCTGGCGCGTGATTTCTTCGCCGATCTGCTCAACCTGATCGAAGCGTGATCGCATCTCGTCATGGACGTGGTCAATTGAGCAGCCGCAGACCGAGTCGTGCGCGTGGCATTCCATCAACAATCGCCACGCCTGCCGGATAATCGGCGCCGGGTCAGCAATCCGTGAAGTTCCTATCGTTCCCTTAGTTCCTCCTCCTTCCACCAAACTCGCCCACGTACTAAACGGTTCCACCCACTTCTCCAGAAGCGTTTCGCAGGCATGGTTACGCTGCTTGATCCACATGCGCGTCGAGAGGACGCCGGGAAGCAGGTGATGGCGTTTGGGAGAGCGGAGTTCCCCGCGCACGATGGGGATGAGAGATTGGGGATTGGGGATTTCGGATTGTTGATTTTGGATGGCTGACTGGACGGCGGCCAGGTAATCAGGCAGAGTGGAGTGGATCAGTTCATCGCCATCCAATCGACCGTTGGCGTAGGCCAGCGCGGCGCTTGTGTCGGGCGGAGGCTGCATGTGATCGGTGCCTTGCATCAAGAGGATATGCGAGGTCGCCGAGTAAGGGATAAGCGAGTCGCGCAGGCGGCGGCTTTCCGAGACGAAGCGCGCCGGATCAGGGGTGGGTAATTCCGCCGCATTGCCATAGCCATCACGCAAATAGACCGTGAAGACGCGCGATCCATCGGATGCTTCCCACCACAATTCGCACGGCTCGTCCGAAAGGCCGCGCTCCAAAACGGCAGTCTCGATGCCGAACCCGCGCAGGATCTGCGGCAATTGCCCGATGTGTCCGAACGGGTCTGGAGTATAGCCCACCATCATTTTAGGGCCGAACTGCCGCGCTGTTCGCTCGCCTTGCAGCAGATTGCGGATCGTGGCTTCAGGGCTTACAAGAAATTCATCCGGCAAGATGTGCCACGGGCCGATCAACAGGCGTCCATTTTGGACATGCGCGCGAATGGCCACCGCTCGTTCTGGACGCATCAGGAGATAGTCGTCAAGTACGATGGTCTGCCCATCGAGCATGAAATACTTATAATCGGGGTCTGCATCGAGCAGGGCGAGTAGATTGTCAATCAGGTGCACGAGTTTCAGTCGGAACTGTTGAAAGGTGAGATACCACTCGCGATCCCAGTGCGTGTGTGAGACCAGGTGAAGAATATGCATGTAGACTCAGGCTCAGGCGCTTGGCGCATTGCCGACGCTTGATTCTCGGACAATCAGTTCGATGCCGGATACGTCGTTCAAGACAAACGAGACGGTCGTTCGAGAGACGCCAGCAAGCCTGGCTACGTCATGGCTGGTTGCGCGGCGTGAAGACACTCCGTACTTCATGTTAACACGTGTTAGTGGACAGGCGCAGTATAGGACATCTCTGTGCCGTTTGTCAAGAACATCGCAAACGGCATCTTGACTAACACATGTTACTGGTGTAAACTGAGTCTGGTTTCCAAAACGTTTTGGAAAAGCCATGCCTGTTACCATCCGAGACGTTGCGAAACGTCTCAACCTCTCGATCACGACCGTCTCCCGTGCACTCGACGGATACGACGACGTGGCCGAGCAGACGCGCGAACGGGTGATCCGCACGGCCCGTGAGATGGGCTACGTGCCCAGCCGGGCTGCGCGTCAACTGCGGCGGAAGCGGGCAGACGCGATCGGTTACATCATCCCTACCGACGCCCCGCGCTTTTCCGATCCGTTTTTCTCCGAGTTTATTGCCGGGTTGGGCGACGAAGTGGCTCTGCATCACTTCGACCTGCTGGTGTCCGCCGCGCCGCCGGGGGGACTCGAGGAGCAAGCGCTTTACCAGCGCTGGGTGCAGAGTCGCCGCGTCGATGGCATTGTGCTCAGCCGGATGCGTCTGCAGGACTGGCGCGTCGAGTATCTGGGCCATGCTGGATTTCCATTTGCGGCGCTGGGGCACAGCCACACGCTGGTGGATTATTCCTACATCGAGGTAGACAGCCGCACCGGGTTCGCAACACTGGTTCGGCATCTTGTCGAGCGTGGGCATCGGCGCGTCGCATACATCGGCGCGTCGCCGGATCTGGTTCTTCAATCGGATCGGCTGGCCGGCTATCGAGACGGGCTGGCGGCCGCCGGTATTGCTTTCGATGAGTCGCTGGTGGCCGAAGACAGCCTCACGCGCGCCGGCGGCTATCGCGCGGCGCAGCGCCTGTTCGATTTGCCCAACCCGCCGACGGCCATCATCGGCGTGAACGATCTGACGGCCATCGGCGCCATGCGCGCTGTGCGTGAGCGCGGCCTGGTCGTCGGGCGTGATCTGGCGGTGGCCGGCTTCGACGGCATCGAGGACGCCGAGCACACGCATCCGCCGCTCACCACGCTCAATCAGCCGGTTTATGATCTGGCGCGGCGATTGATGCTGATGCTGCTGGCGCAGATCAATGGCGAGCCGCTGCCCGAGCGGCATGTGTTGCTCCAGCCGGAATTGCTCGTGCGCGAATCGACCGGCGGGTAACCCTCGCCACGGCCATCAGAGTATTGGGTTCGGAGGGCGGAATGACGTGAAAGGAGGTGATGCAGCCACGCTCGCAAATGGGCTTTCATCAAGACTCGGTTGCGCTGACGATTCCGAATCATCACTGGAGGGGAAAATGAATCGACGAAGACTGTGGACTAGCAGTCTGTCGGAGAGGGCGACTGTTCAGCCCGTTCCGGCAGTGGTAAACTAGTGCACATGACTAGAAAATTCAAACGCGTCGACTACGAAGCCGCTTTGCAGCAAACGGTGACGATCGAGGAA
>Ga0209342_10001762_pt1 | contig 23962 bp, 28 predicted proteins | sample RifCSP16_2_FD_184023 | JGI IMG/M metagenome (GOLD analysis project Ga0209342, IMG submission 184023) | Soil microbial communities from Rifle, Colorado - Rifle CSP2_sed 16_2 (SPAdes) (version 2) | ecosystem: Environmental > Terrestrial > Deep subsurface > Rock core/Sediment | place: Rifle... | reverse complement strand
TGACGGGGGAATGGGCCATCGGTCTGACGGGGGGCCGCAGTCTGCGAGGGGCTTTCAAGGCCGAATGGTTGGCTATCCAGGCGCTGTGCGGCTAAGAAACGCAGTGGGGGTAGACAAAGTGCATGGTTCAGTCGGGGGTCAGTCGATCAAAGGACCCATCCTGCGCACGCACGGCCGCTGAAAGACGTCCACCTCATGCGGCGCTGCGGCAATCTCCGAGGTCAGATCCTGTCCGGCGAAGTGCATCTGTTCATGCAGGCCGGTCCGCCACTTCGGACAATCGGTCACATCGTATACCACTCCGGCGTGGGCGACCAGGCAACGCGTCCCGCGCTCACCAGTGCTTCTCAGCAACTCCCGGCGCGTCACGGGTCGATCTCCCTTCACGAATCCCCTTGAGTTTTTCGGATGGCGCGCAGGCCTGATAAAGACCTATATCTTTGTGGAAGCGGTCGCCCCGACCGGAAGGTGTCGTGATCGAAATGCGCCATCAATGACAGATCAGGACCGGGATGTGCGCGCTACGAAGCACTTCGTCGACTGTGCTCCCCAGCGTAAGTTCGAGGACGGGTGGCGCGGTGTAAGCACCGATGAGAATGAGATCGCAGCCTTGCTTCTCCGCCAGGCCTAGAATTGTCGGCGCTACCTTGCCGGGCTTCTCAAAGTACGTGGCCTTAACGCCATTCGACTCGAGGTAGCGCCGGGCGATTTCCATCTTGGCCCCTTCTGATCGGGTCTTCTCTTCAACCGTTACAAGAGTCAGGTCGAGCTCCCAGCGTGCCGTCAGGTAGGCAGCCAGGTAGAGTGCCTCGCGCGCCTTGGGACTCGCGTCATATGCCAGCAGGACATGTTTGGGCGACGCCGGCTCATACGGCACAGCCAGTATGGGCGGACCGCAGCGTTGGATGAGCGTGCGCGCGCCTGAACTCAATCTGGCGATCGGCTGGTTGGCCGGCGGATGCGCCAAGTCGATCACGACGAGGTCCACCAAACCGGCCCTGTAACAAATCGTCTCGGCGACTTTCCCGGCTTCGACGGTGAATTTTCCTGGAACCCCAGCGTTCTGGCAACGACGGTCAAACTCGGCCTTGAGCGCATCGACCGAGTCGCTATGCATCTGATCCGGGGCAGGGACTACATGCAGGCCAAGCACCCTCCCCGTCTCTCGCCTGGCGATCTCGATCGCTTGCGTGAGCGCGTTCCAATCCCGATCGTCCGGGCTGACAGGAGTCAAGATGTCGACGAAGACTCGGTCATCCGGTCGCGGCTCCAACTTCCGCCTGCGCCAATCACCCGTTGGTGGGCCGGTCTCGAATTCGTCCTGGGTTACGGCGGAGATCAGCTTGCCTCCCAAGCCTGACCCCCGGAGCCGCGCCTCACGCGTCGTCAGGTCTGCGGCGGCGCTCTCCAACCCGACCTCCCAGCCTAGCTCAGCCTCGAGGACGGCCCGATGCTCCGAGAGCCACAAATACAGATCGGCTTCGGTTCGGTCGGGGAAATCTCGCAGGATCCCCTGTTGATGGATGACGCGGACAACCGGCATGTAGACCTTGTCGTACCAGTGACTTGCCGCCGAGTCGAGGGGAATCTCTCTCTCCTGTTCCAGCCCCATGAAGTAACGGTGAACCTGGATATGCTCATCCAAAACGCGATAACCACCTAGCGCGGTTAGGGTCAGATCCGCCTCGGGTCGAGTGAGGTCCAGGTGTGTTCGTTCGAGGAACTCCGCGTAGCGGGCCTTAAGAATGACGTCGGAGAGGTCTGTCTCAGCGCCGAGCGGGACCTTGCTGATCACGGGTGTGACGTACGCCTGGACATACGTAGAGCCGAGTTGGCGGGCGACCGAGACTCGGTGATGTCCATCCCGGACGAAATAAGCTTCGCCCAACTGGTAGACCTCGATCGGCGGCAGCCCGGTTTGCCCGTCCACGGCGACGTGCACCCTCGCCCAGCGGTCTCCGTCACTGTCATGTTTGGGCAGGAAGCTTCGGCTGAAATCGAGATAGCGTCCCACGCTACCAACAATGGCGTCGATCGGGATGTCTTTCAGGTCTCGGACGGCGGCTTCGCTGGCCTTGAGCTTCTGGCGAACCTCGTCGTAGGACAACAGGTCAACTGACCGGCCGGTCAGGCGGGCCAGGATCGCCTCAAGGGCGGCTTGCTGCCGGGCGCGCTGGAAGTCGCGTACGGCCGTAGCGTAGTCGGGGAACGGCAGATTGGACATGACCGCCAAGTTATATCATGGCATGAGCACGGTACCGTCTACGGCGGGCAAGCGAGATATGCTGGGGTGGGGTGTGGAAGGAAGGATCGCCGGCCTGTAGACGGGCGGGGCCTTGGCGCGGACTTGCCCTTTTCTGGCTTTCTTTTCCGCCCTGGTCAGTCGTTCCTAAAGAGGGGTAGGTGCCCCAGGGACAGAATATCGGACCAGGCATCGGGGTCGCCTTCGGTGAATACCGCCCCGGTTTGCACGACTTCGGCCTCGGCCGATTCCATCAGCTTTCGCATGCCCTTGAGCGTCGAGCCGGTGCTGATGACATCATCGATGAGGACGACCCGTTTACCGTGGATCAGGCGCCGATCTTTCTCATCCAGGTACAACGTCTGCGGCTCCCCTGTCGTGATCGAGACCGTCTGGGTCTGGAGCGCTTCACCCATGTAGAGCTTGTAGACTTTGCGCAGGATGACGTACGCTTTTCCGGTGGCCTTCGCCAGCGCATGCGCCAGGGGGATGCTCTTGGCCTCGGCTGTAACCAGGACGTCGTAGTCCGAGCCTTTTAGCTTGTCAGCCAGCGCCCGGGCACAGGCTTCGACCAGCTCGGTGTCACCCAGGATATTCAAGACGGCGATCCGCAGCCCAGGCGCAACCTCGAATAACGGCAACTGGCGTTTCAGACCGGCGATCTCAACGGCGTAGGTTTCTCGCTCTGGCGGCATTCCGGTTCTCCTTCCCGACTTTGACCGGTGTCCGAAAGCTGGTATCCTTAATTCGATTCTTGTCGAAGTAGTTTTACGGAGGTCGAAATGGATCCGTCTTCCCCGGAAGAAAGATTGCTTCTCGTATTCAAGGCCCTGGCCGAGGCAAACCGCCTGAAGATCCTCGGCTTGCTCTCTCAGAACCCCCATACTGGCGAGCAACTGGCGGCGTTGCTCGACCTGAAACCCTCGACAATATCGCACCATCTGGCGCGCCTGAGACACGCCAATCTCGTGAGGGCCGAGGCCGAAAGTTATTATAGCGTATACCATCTTGAGGCGGATTCGCTTGAGGCAATCGCCCGCCAGCTCACCTCGCGCGAGACTCTGGCCGGACTGGCGAATGCGGCGGATAGGGATGCGTATGCACGAATGCGGCGCGATCCAGCTGGTGGTCGAGGTCGAAAACACCGGGACGCTGACGCCTAGCCATCGAGACGAAAGTCGTACATCCCGTCCCTCACCGGCCATCCCCGGCCGCAGTTCCTGCAAGCCACGCTGCGTGAACCCTCGTGCACATCCAGTGAGCGACAGGCGGGACAGCGCCAGATGCTTGCGGCAAGCGGCCGGCTCCGGAGACCGAGGGCTTTGGCGTGCAGAAACACGCTCGGGCTGAGCGGAACCAATCCGCCGCTTGGCTGGGCCATGGACTCCATCGCCAACAAGAGCCGCAACGGAACCCAGCGCTTGACCGCCGGCAGCCGGAAATACGAGACCGCCAGTTGCCGCCCGATCTGGAAGTCCGCCATCTTCAGCCACTGCCGAACCGCACGCGGATGGAAATTGAAATTCATCGCGGCGAACTCGATCGGGGTTGGATCGAATGGACTCCAAGTTTGCCGGCCGAGGAATCGGCGCAAGATGGCCTTGAGGTTCAGCTTGTTTGCGAACTCGAGGATGAAGTCTGCCTCGGGAGCGAGAGCATGACGGATCCCGGCCAGCGCCGCGTCGGGCTCGAGCATATGATGGAGCGTCCGGATCATGGTCGCCGCGTCGAAGGCGTCGGGCGCGAAGGGCATCCGGTAGACGTCGGCCGCAACGTACCGGTACATCGGGTCAGATCCGAGGCGCGCCCGGGCCTGCTCCAACTGCGTCCGTGAATAGTCAAGCAGGACGATCTCGCGGAAACCATGATAGCGCAGCGTGTTTCGGCCGGCACCGGCGCCGACCTCGAGCAAGCGATCTCCGCCATGAGGCAGGAGTCGTTTCAGCGCCATTCCTTCCGCGCTGTCCTCGTAGGCACGATCTTCGGCATCCCAGAACCGCGCCTGGTAGTCCGAGCCTTCGTAGTCACAGATTGGAATAGGGTTGTCGCTCGTCGTCATCGAATGAGTGTATCCCCGCGTGCGTACGTCCTTCTCGAGGATTGTACCCCTATGGGAGGTGCGGACTTCGGACGTCTCTCTTGCATTCGATGCAAGCACTTCGGTGGATCGCGTCGGTGCGGAGGGGTTGAACGCTCGGCTATTCCTCGAAGCGCGAGTCTTCGATCATCCGGCGGAGCGAGTCCTCACCCCCTGTTGGGTTCCGCGTGTCAGCGTGCTGGCCGCGCAAGCGCGCCTCCGCTTCACCTAATTGTCCCGGGTTTGCCCGGGCCGCCAACAGCCATGCGCCGCAGTGTGGGCAGCGCTCGAGTCGCACACCCAAGAAGCTCGGCCTGAGGATGTGGCGGCTGAAGGGCAATCCGCAGCGCCTGCAAACCGCACCACCGGCGATGCCGTACGCTCCGTTTTGGTCCCTGCGCCGCCCGCCGCCGCCGAGAAGCGGACCGATGATCGCCAACACGCTGATCGCCAGAGTAATCCCCAGGACAGGGACGATGATCTTAAGCGTGGATAACCGCGCCGAATCGGGGCTCACAAATTCGAGGGTCAGCCGCGGGCTTTCCTGCGACTCACCCGTTGAGGTAGTCCCGACCGCCCAAAGGACATGTCTTCCGAGTTCAAACGACCCGGTGTTGAATGCGATCCCAAAGGGCGATGCCGTGGCCCCGCCGATTGACTCGCCATTGATGATGAACTCCACATTCTGCAAGTCAGCCGGCCCGGAAGCCCACAGCCGGAACCTGCCCTGGATCTGCCCACCCAGGTTGAACCCGTTGACTTTGGAGATTCGCAGCTCCAGCTGCGCGGATGGCGTTTGAGCCTCGGCCTTGATCGCCGACATACCCAACGCCAGAAAGACCAACAGTAACCCCAGAGATCGACGGATGGCAGCCTACTTCCAGCGGGTGAGGATGGTCTCGCGTTCGAAGAGCTGAGTCGCCAGGGTCAGCAGCAGGGCGTCGGCCACAACCAGCACTCCGGCCATGAGCAGAATTAGACGCTGGTTGATGTAGATCAAGCCTGCGATCTGGCCGAAAAAGAGCCCCAATAGCGGCAGGATGACCAGCATGGAGACCTGTTCAGCGACTCGCGGATCATTGACCCTTGATGAGACCATCACGGCCACGCTGACCGCCGCCAGGGCCAGGAGCGGCCCGACGATGAAAACGGCGACCAGCCACACTGGATCGAGAAGCTTCGCCGACACCCCCGGGCTAACGGAGATCAAGCGGACCCCGACGGCGAAGACCCCGAACCCGAACCAGGTCACAAGGATCGCCGGGAGAGACGCCGCCAATGCCTTGCCCACCAGCAGTTGCAAGGTTGAGATCGGGGCGGCTAAAACCGGTTCGAGGGTGCGGGTCGCTTTCTCACCGACGATGCTGTACGCGGCGATCGTGACTGGGATCGCCAGCGGCATGAGCATGTACAGGATCAGGAATGTGCTCACCAGATAGTATTCGCCGCATTCTTCGCCACTCAGACCCTGGCATATCTGCGCGAACTGGGGCGGCATGTCGGTTGATGACAGCCCGGCCTCGCCACCCGAACCAGCAGCATACAGGACCCCCAAGGGAAGCGCCGTCAGCATGAGCGGAAGGAACGCGATGGTGAACAGGACGAAGCGATTCTTGAACACCTCGGCCCATTCCTTGCGGGTGATGACCCATATCTTGTGCACTTTGCGGCCTCCACCTAAGGGGTCCGTCTGACAAAGTCATCGATAGACAACGACATCTGAATCAACGACTCGTCTTCCCGGAGTCGGATCCAGCCTCGCCGCGTTCGACCAGTTGCAGATACACATCCTCGAGGGTGCGCCGAACCTCCCCGACGAACTGGACTTCGGCCCCTGCCTGGACCAGGGCCCGCACCAGGATGGGGTTTTGTGTTTCAGGCGCCTCAAGGGTCACGACGAGCTTGTTGTCCATCGTTTGAACGCTATGAACAAAGTCGAAGGGTTCCAGAGTTTCGGCGAAACGCCCATCGCTTCCGGCAAGGTGAAACACGACCGTGCGCCCGTAGAGCTTGCGCCGCAACGCGGTAGGAGTATCCAGAGCCAGCAAGCGAGTGTTGAAGATAGCGATCCGGTCGCAGAGCCGGTCGGCTTCGTCCAAGTTGTGGGTGCACAGGAATATGGTCCGGCCTTCCTGCTTCAACGTCGTCAGAAACTCACGCACCAGGCGGGCAGCCTCAGGGTCGAGCGCGCTGGTCGGTTCGTCCAGGAATAGCACCTCCGGCTCGTGGAGCAGCGCCCGGGCGATCGCCAGCTTCTGGCGCATCCCTTTGGACAGCGTACCGGCTGGATCGTCCCGCTTCTCCCAAAGGCCGAGCATCCGCAGATACTTCTCAACCTGTCCCGGGATGTCCTGCACGTCGTACAGCGCCGCAAAGAACTCCAGATTGCGGGCGACCCCAAGCCGATCGTAAAGACCCGGTGATTCTGTCAGGACGCCCACCCGCGAGCGAATGGCGTCATCGTGATCCCCCAATTTGAGGCCGGAGATCCAGGCCGAACCTTCGCTGGGTCCGATCAACGCCGCCAGCATCCGGATCGTGGTTGTCTTGCCAGCCCCGTTCGGGCCGAGGAAGCCGAAGACTTCGCCGGATTCAACCTCAAGGGTCAGCCCGTCCACCGCCAACTTGTCACCGAAGCGCTTCGTCAATCTGTCCGTCTTAAGCATTTGTGCCCTGTCGCGTCGACCCGTCGAGGATCTTCCTCGCGGTCAACCGATAAACCGGCTATCTTCGACCGCCTCGGGCCGAGGCCTCGTCGACTGCCTGGCTTCCAGTTGGGCGTCCGGAAGGGGCGGCGCCTGTACCTGATCCGCCGGAACGTCAGGCTGCCGGAGACTGAAGAGGACGCCCAGGCTGACGAGCGCCAGGACAGCTAGTGCGGCCTCGGTCCAGTACGGACCCCAGATTCCTACGGCTGCGACAGCCAAGGCGTCCACGAATGCATGCCAGACGATCGCCACTCCGAGCCAGGCCGGGTTCCCCCGCGTGAACGCCTGGAGCACGATCACAGCCAGGCTGATTTGGATGCACAACGCGATCGCCCTCTCCGCGGACCCCAAGGCCACGAGCGAGGCCGGCGCGGCCCAGTACGCCCTGAGCTGCGCTTGGGCAGCTCCCAGGCGATCGGGGGTGACCAGGCCTGAGAGATCGGCGTCCCGGTAGGCAAGACCCTGGAAGAGGGCCACAAGCGCCAGCACCCCTAGCACCGCGGCCTCCAGCCCCCCATGGCCGGCCCCGAACATCACTGCCTGGCGCCAGGTCCGGACGTCTCGCAGCCATCGTCGCAGCACGAGATAGCGTGCCCCCTCCTCGAACAGCCCTGCCGACAATCCCAACGCACCGGCGGCCAGGACGAGCTTTGGCCCTTCCAGAGGTTGGACAAGGCCAAGCCGCTCGAAGCCCGGCGACAGCACCCAGGCGTTGATCGGGATATGCAGAACCTGTGCGCCAAGGAATGTTGCAGCCCCGATGAGAAACGGCCGCCAGCCTGTGCGGAGAGTTCGGGCCAAAAGGACCCCCAGCACAAGCGGCATGCCGACCATCCATGCCGCATTGAAAAATCGAATGAGGATATCCATCACCCTACGAACTCGATCGACGGGCCCCGGTCAACGCTGGGCCGTCACTCGTCGGCGACGGCTATGGCCAGCAGCCAGGCAACCGATGGCCGATGGCCGATGGCCGATGGCCGGCGGAGGATATGTTTCACGTGAAACGGCGGAGCTCAAGGCCAGGTCTTCTCTCGCCGCCGGCGACTGCCCGCCTCGGTCGCTCGACGCAAGACGAGCATTATGCGACTGCTGTTTTGCATCGGCGTCAACTCGACAGGCTCCCAGCCGTCCTCCGCCGCCTGCATCAGCAGCCTCTGGATGTCCTCGGCCCGGGCCCCGCGCCAGAAGTTCCCCACGATCTCAACCTGGTACTCCCACTTCGGCGCCACTCAGCCCTCCTCTGCAAGCTTTGACCCTGGGCCTGAGGCCTCGATTGCTTCTCGAGCCAGCGAGGTCATCCCCATGAGTCCGCCGAGGTTCATCGTTTCGACAGCGCTGGAGGGGACGATGACCAGCGCGCCTTTCTCCTTGAGCCCTTCGAACAACATGTTCATCGCCCGCAGATGCAACGCCGTAGGGTTATTCCGGTACGATTGCGAGGCGTCGGCGAAAGATCCCGCGATCTGCTTCTCTGACTCGCCCAGGATCACGCGTGCCTGGCGCTCCCGCTCGGCCTGGGCCTGGCGGCTCATGGCGTCTTCCAGCTCCTGAGGGATGACTACGTCGCGGATCTCGACCGACTGTACTGTAACCCCCCAGGGTGTCGTGCGTTCGTCGATGATCTTCTGAAGTTCGCGATCCATCAGAGCCCGCCCAATAAGGATCTCGGCCAGATTCATTTGGCCGATCACCTCTCGCAGCGCGGTCTGGGCCGCCCAGGCGATCGCGACCTGGTAGTCCTCCACTTCCAATGCCGCTTTCTCGGCGTCCCAAACTAGCCAGAAAAGTACCGCGTCCACGTCGACCGGTACAGTGTCCTTGGTCAGGGTCTTCTCCGCACTAAACGGGGTGACCATCACGCGATGATCGATCCAAACCGGAGCGGTCTCGACAACCGGAGTGAGCCAGAAGATCCCCGGACCCTTCAACCCGTGGTAACGGCCTAAACGCAGCACGATCGCCTTCTCCCACTGATCGGCGACCTTTATGGCGAAGAGGAGCAGAAATGCGAGTACGATCACGCCGCCGACGCTCAGACCGACGCTGATGGATGGTGCCCCCGCCATGTCAAGGGATCCGCCGACCACGGCCGCGACCGCGATCAGGACGCCCCATGCGCCCCAGGCCGCACCGGGGATCCGGTAGTGCGGCGGCGACAAGTTCTCGCTTCTGTTGCCCTTCGACTCCCAATTCGTTCGTTTGTACACGCGTCACCTTCCTCGATCTTTCACTCGTCTCCCGGCGGTGATCCGTCATTCTCCCAACGCTCGATCATCGCCTTGGTCGACTTGAATACCTCCTCGGCGTTGAAGCCGAGCCGAGCGGCGTCGCTCACAAAAGAGCTCGTCAAGGCACGCAATGCAGCCTGCTTGAGACTCCTGGCCTTGGCCGGGGGTAGTGCTTCGAGCAGGAACGTCCCCCGCCCTTGCTGGGTCGAGATCACCCCGGCCTCGTCCAGCAAACGATACGCCCGCGCGATCGTATTGAAGTTCACCCTCAGGTCTGCGGCCAGTTGTCGGACGGTCGGCAATTGGTCGCCAGGTTTCAAGACACCGGTCGCCACCAGATTCTCGATTCGCTCCATGACCTGGGCGTAGATCGGCACTTTGCTGCGGAAGTCGAGCTCAAGCATCATCGCCGCGATTGATCCAATTGTCTCATTGTAGCATTGTACCTTTGTATCATTGTATACGAAAACGGGGTTCTGTCAAGCCCGCCGCGTGTTCTCGATCCACCGGCGATCCTCCGGAAATGAGATGCGGCGCGCACATGTCGGGATCAAGATCGGTCTCCCCCCGGACTGGATACAGGGGACGATAACTAAACCTCTCACGCCTAGTGCGCGTGGTAGAATCGCCTCGCAGGGGAGTTGGGCAGGAGGCTATAGTGGACAGGGAACAAGGGACATTTGCCGTCAAGAAGGGCTTGGCGCAAATGCTGAAGGGCGGCGTCATTATGGACGTCGTCACGCCTGAGCACGCGCGCATTGCCGAAGAGGCAGGCGCGGTCGCCGTTATGGCACTCGAGCGCGTCCCGGCAGACATCCGCGCCCACGGAGGCGTCGCTCGCATGAGCGATCCCGGCCTCATCGAGCAAATCATGGAGTCGGTCAGCATCCCGGTTATGGCCAAATGCCGTATTGGCCACTTCGTCGAAGCGCAGATCCTTGAGGCGTTGGGCGTCGACTACATCGACGAATCCGAAGTGCTCACACCGGCCGACGAGGCCAACCACATAGACAAGGATCGCTTCCGGGTTCCTTTCGTTTGCGGCTGCCGGGATCTGGGGGAAGCTTTGCGCCGGATCGGCGAGGGCGCGGCCATGATCCGCACCAAGGGTGAGGCTGGGACGGGTGACGTCGTCGAAGCAGTGCGCCACGCCCGCTCGGTCCTGGGCGACATCCGCAAGCTGCAGAACACCCCCGATGACGAGTTGATGGCCTTCGCCAAGCAGATCGGTGCCCCATTCGAGTTGGTGCGCGAGACAAAGAGGATCGGTCGTCTGCCCGTCGTGAATTTCGCCGCCGGCGGCCTCGCCACGCCGGCCGACGCAGCCCTAATGATGCAGATCGGCGTCGACGGCGTGTTCGTCGGATCGGGCATCTTCAAATCGGGCAATCCCGCGCGACGCGCCAAGGCCATCGTTGAAGCCACGACCCACTTCGATAACCCGGAGATCTTGGCCGAGGTCAGTAAAGGCCTGGGGGAACCGATGGTCGGGATCGGCGTTTCCGATCTATCCGAAGCCGAACGGCTGGCCGTCCGAGGATGGTGAGCCGGCTGCAAGACGAGTAGACACACGCGGAATGATCGACGAACGCACTCAGATGCGGCGCAGGGATCGGGCGGTAACGGACGAAGCCGATATCGCGGCGCATCTCGACCGGGCGGCGATCGGTTTCGTTGCGACCTGCCTCGATCGACAGCCCTACATCCATTCCAATCGATTCTGGTTCGACGCATCCACGCGCACGGTCTATTTCCATACCGCACTCGAGGGTCGGACACGCCAAAACATCGAGCTCAATCCGCAGGTTTGCTTCAGCGTGGCGGAGATGGGTCGTCTGCTCCCGGCGGATACTGCGCTTGAGTTCAGCACGGAGTACGCCGGTGTGTGCGCCTTCGGATCCGCACGCGTGGTCCGGGCCGACGATGAAAAGCGCCGCGCGCTACAGGGCTTGCTCGACAAGTACTTCCCCGACCTCCGATCCGGCCAGGACTATCGTCCCATGACAAGAAGCGAGGTGGACTCCACCGCGGTTCTTGTCATCGAGATCGAGGCCTGGAGCGGAAAAAGGGAAAGTATTGCAGAATGAAGATCGGCGTATTGGCCCTGCAAGGCGACTTCGCCGAGCATCAGGCCGTCCTACACTCGCTGGGGGTAGAGGCGCGTGAGGTACGTCTCCCCTCACACCTTGAAGGGCTGGACGGGTTGATCATTCCAGGCGGCGAGTCGACGACGATCGGAAAACTGGCGGAGGCCTACGGTTTGATCCAGCCCATCCGACAGTTGGGCGCGGCCAAGGCCATTTGGGGGACGTGCGCCGGGGCGATCTTCCTCTCGCGCGATGCCCAGCGCCGGCAGCCGCTTCTGGGGCTTATGGACATCACGGTAGAACGCAATGCATTCGGACGCCAGGTGGAAAGCTTCGAAACCGACATCGAGGTAGTAGGAATCGAGGACGCAGAGCGTCCGTTCCATGCCATCTTCATCCGTGCACCGCTAATCGTCCGCGGCGGGCCCGAGGTCTCCGTTATGGCCTCGCTAAGGGTAACCGACGGTGAAGTCCCCCCGCGCATCGTTGCTGCACGGCAAGGACGCCTGCTTGCGACATCCTTCCATCCTGAATTGACCGGCGACGCGCGGATCCACCGCTATTTCCTGGGGATGGCCGATGCCTGACGCGTCCACATTCCGCCCCCTGGACTGGCGCGATCTGCCTCTGCTCCATCGGATTCGGGGCAGCGGCCTTTGCCTGGATTCGCAGCTGGCCCACACCAGCGGGCCACATGCGCTACAGAACGCCCTGCTCGACGTGTTTAATCCCGGCCGCAGCACCCTGACCATCGTTGGCCGTGTCGGGCGTCAGGCCGTCGTGGGTCAAATTCTTCACGACAACAGCCAGCCGCATGCCCGGCTGGCCTTCATCGGGCCGGCGGAGGCCGTGGGCGGGCCGACCTGCGAGACGTTGCTCGACGCGCTGGCCCAGGCCGCCGGCGAACACGGCGCACACAACCTGATCGCCGAGGTCGATGAGCGATCGCCCGCCTTCGAATGCCTGCGCGAGGCCGGTTTCGCCATCTACGCCCGGCAGCGGATCTGGCGTCTGCGCGATCCGGCTGGCCCCACCCAGCCCGAGGCGGACCATGTTCGCCGAGAACCAACCCGCCCCTCTCCTTCCTGGCGGGCCGAGTCCGGCGCCGATGAGGCTCCGATCCACTTCCTATACGTCAACCTTGTTCCGGGGCTGGTCCAGCAGGTCGAACCCCCTCCACGTCGGACCGGTCGAGGTCTGGTGTATTGGAACGGGGGCGATTTGCTCGGGTACCTGGATGTCGATCGCGGCCCGCTCGGCGATTGGATCCAGCCCTACTTCCATCCCGCCGCCGAACTACCGGATGAGCTTCTCAAAGAGTTCATGGCCCGCTTCAACCCCCGCCGCCGCGTTCCACTCTATGTCTGCGTGCGCTCGTATCACGGTTGGTTGCGGAACCCCTTGGAACAACTCGGGTTCGAAGTCGACGGCGATCAGGCCGTGATGGTCAAGCGGCTGGCCGCCAGTGTGCGGCGGCCGGTTCTGGCTTCATTGCCGGCACTCGAGGGAACTCGCCCGGAACCCACGGCGCCGTTTATCCATATGGAGGAGCGCACACCGGCCGCAGGCGCCGGTGGTCACACATGACGAGTCGACGCATTACAGACGATCTGGATGCCATGCTCGGCGTCCTTCCGCCCGACGTCACCCATCGACTGACGGAGATTAATCGACAAGACGATCTTCTCGAGGTTATTCTCGATCTCGGTCGCGTTGCCACTGCCCGCTTTGTCGACAGTGAAGTTCCACTGAGCGAACGCGAGGTCGGCAGAGACGATCTGGAATACGTCGTGTCGCGGATCGGCGAGTTCGACGCCGACAACCGCGCCGGTATGGAGCGGACGCTCCACCGCATATCGGCCATCCGCAATCGCCATGAGCGGATCGTCGGCCTTACCTGCCGCGTCGGCCGTGCCGTGTACGGAACGATCGATATCATCCAGGACATCATCACCAGTGGGCAGAGCGTCCTGCTGTTGGGCCGGCCGGGGGTGGGCAAGACGACGATGCTGCGCGAAGCTGCCCGGATCCTGGCGGAGGAAAAGCGTGTCGTCATCGTCGACACCTCCAACGAGATCGCCGGCGACGGCGATGTGCCTCACCCGGCCATCGGGCGTGCCCGGCGGATGCAGGTGCGCAAGCCCGTCCTTCAACACGAAGTCATGATCGAGGCCGTCGAGAACCACAATCCCGAGGTCATCGTCATTGATGAGATCGGGCGGGAACTCGAAGCCGTCGCCGCCCGGACGATCGCCGAGCGCGGCGTCCAACTGATCGGAACGGCCCACGGCAACAATCTCGAAAACCTGCTCTTGAACCCGACACTCTCCGATCTGATTGGCGGCATCGAATCGGTCACCCTTTCGGATGAGGAAGCTCGACGGCGCGGGACCCAGAAGACTGTGCTCGAGCGGCGCGCCGCCCCGACCTTCGATGTCCTGATCGAAATCCAAAACCGCGAACGCCTGGCCGTCCACCACGATGTCGCCGCCTCCGTCGATGGGCTCCTGCGCGGGCGAGGCCTGCCGCCTGAGCTGCGCTATCGCGACGAAGAAGGGGAGCTGCACATCGCTCCCTCGGCCGCGCCGACGTACAGCTCTCGCCGCGGCGATGCCGGCTACCGCCGTCAGGCGGCATTGCCGACGGCGGTAGGGGTCGATCTTCAAGAGGGGCTCCCCTTTTCGCCGACGCCGCCGCACCTTCCTCTGGCCGATGGGCGATCGACGGTCAAGATCTACGCTTACGGTGTGGCCCGCAACCGTCTGCGACAGGCCGCCAAGCGACTTCACCTGCCGGCGGTCCTGGTCGATGACGCCGGCGAAGCCGACGTGCTCGTGACTCTGCGCGCCTACTACCGTCGTCGACAGAGAACCATCTCCGATGCCGAGGCAAGACGCCTTCCGATCTACGTGCTGCGGGCCAACACCGTCTCACAAATGGAGAGTTTCCTGTCTGACCTGTTCGAGCTGGAGACTGCCGCGGTCGAAGATCCTTCGCTTGAAGGCTCGATGCAAGAGACGGAAAGGGCGATCCAGACCGTGCTCAACGGCGTCCGATCGATCGATCTTCCACCGGCTTCGGCCTACATCCGACGGTTACAGCACCAGCTGGCACGCCAGGCGAACCTGATATCGCATTCCTACGGCAAGGAACCCCGTCGGCGCGTCAGGATTTTCCGCGAGTGAGCCTGTTCGTCACACTCGAAGGCCCCGATGGGGGCGGCAAATCGACTCAAGCCAGGGAGCTGGCAGCCCACCTGCGCCAGGGCGGCGTCGATGTGCTGCTGACGCGCGAGCCGGGGGGCACCCCGATCGGCGACCAGATCCGCAATGTCTTAATGTCACTCGACAACGCCGGCATGATCCCCCGCGCCGAATTCTTGCTCTTCTCCGCCTCGCGCGCTCAGCTCGTCCACCAGATCATCCGACCACACCTGGAGAAGGACGGGGTCGTCATCTGCGACCGCTTCTACGACTCGTCGTTGGCCTACCAGGGATATGGCCACCAGCTCGATCTGGAAGTGCTGCGGACGATCACCGCTTTCGCCACCGGCGGGCTCAAGCCCGATCTCACCCTGCTGCTCGACCTCCCGGCGGAATCCGGGCTGGGCAGGCGCAGGGAAGCCGGGCATTGGAACCGGCTCGACGACTATGACCTGGAGTTCCACCGGCGGCTCCGGCGCGGCTACCAGCTCATGACCACGGCGGAGCCTGAACGCTGGGTGGCCGTCGATGCCACCCAGCCGATGGACGACGTGCAAGCGGAGATCCGATCGATCGTCGCCCACAGGCTCGCCTGATTCCGGAAGCGTCCCCCAAAAAAAGCCCGCGACAAGCACACCCAAAACACAGACGGGCCGGGTGCCCGGCCCATCTGTCCTCGGCTTCTGCTGTTTGGCCTGATTAAATCAGGACGGCCAACCTCACCCGTCTCGTCGTTAGTCTTCCCAATCCATGCCGCCCCCGCCGCCCATGTCCGGCAGTGAGCTTTCGATGTCTTCCGGATCGTCGCCGGCCTCGAGACGATCGACGACCTCGTCAAACTCGGGCGGAAGATCTTCCCCGAGTTCCTTGCCCATTCGGCGCATCATCCGGGCCATGGACCGGGGGTCCTCTTCGTCCAAATCCCCCCAGGAATCCGGGTCGCTCATGCCCTCGAGGCGTGACTCCTCGGAGCGGGCGATCCGCACGCGGCCGATCAAGCGCTTGAGGTTCCGGCTCCCGCAGTTTGGACAAACGACATCGTTCTGCCCGAATTCCTCGTAGGTCTGATAGATGGCGACACGTTTTCGACAATCACGACAACCATACTCGTACGTGGGCATCGCTCCCTCCAGCAGATGGATTATACTGGGCTGGCCAGGAGGCATCAACGCGTGCTTGACGATCTACTCAAGAGTCAACGCCAACCTTTGCTCATCGTAATCTCCGGGCCCTCAGGCGTCGGCAAGGACACCGTTCTGCAGCGTATGATAGAGCGCCGGCTGCCTTTTCACTTCGTCGTGACGGCGACAACTCGCGCCCGGCGTCCGGGAGAGGTAGAAGGCAAAGACTACATCTTCGTGAGCCGCGACCAGTTTGCCGAGATGATCGAGCGCGGCCAGTTGCTCGAACACGCGTTCGTGTACAACGACTATAAGGGTATCCCTCGCCAGCAGGTGGAGGAAGCGATAGCAAGTGGTCAGGATGTAGCTATGCGGCTCGACGTTCAAGGGGCCGATACGATCCGCAAGCTCTGTCCGGACGCGCTCATGATCTTCTTGACAACCCAGACCGAGGCCGAGCTCATCGACCGGCTGAGCGTTCGCCGCACAGAGGACACCGAGAACCTGAAGTTGCGCATCGCCACTGCGCGCGAGGAATTGAAGCGGGTAGACATTTTCGACTACCTGGTCGTTAATCCCGACCAGCAATTGGACAACACGGTCGACACCATCATGGCCATTATCAACGCCGAACATCATCGGACCCGCCCGCGGGTCGTCCGGTTGTGACCACCGACGCCGTTCAACAACCAGCCACCTCAAGGCCGCCTCAGAGCCTGCGCCACACGATCGGCCGTTTCCCGGCGACCTACGGATTGATCGGCGCGACCCTCGTCGTTTTCCTTCTTCAACTCGCCTCCACCCAGTTGTTGGGGGTCGACCTCGTGTTGGGGCTTGGCGCCAAGATCAATGAAGCGATCGCCGCCGGAGAGATTTGGCGACTGCTGTCTCCGATCTTCATCCATGTCGGGCTGATCCATTTCTTCGTTAACATGTATTCGTTGTACGCCATCGGGCCGGCCGTCGAGCGCTTTTTCGAGCCACAACGAATGTTGGTTCTCTACCTGCTTTCCGGATTTGGCGGCGTTGTGATGAGCATGGCCTTCAGCGCCAACCCGTCGGTGGGCGCTTCGGGGGCGATCTTCGGACTGCTGGGAGCTCTGGGAATGTTCCTTTTCCGCCACCGGCATACCTTCGGCCGGGCCGCCACCTTCCAATTCCGCCAGATCGTACTCGTCGCCTTGCTCAACCTCGGTCTTGGCCTCGTGCCGGGAATCGACAACTGGGGCCACGTGGGGGGACTCATTGCCGGCGCCGGCCTGACCGCGGTATTCGGACCGAACCTCGAGCCCGTATGGGGCGAAGAGTCGCTTCCGCGCCTGGTGGATAGCAGGCCTTGGAAGACGGCCTGGCCCAAGGCAGTTACCGCTTTGGTCATCCTCTCGGCACTGGCCCTGGCTGCAACCATGAGCCCGTTCGTCAGATAACCTTCGTTCACTTGATGGCGAGTCACTGGGGCTGATCGGGCTGACAACGTCTTCGCCGCCAGATGGACCCTGCCATGCCTGCGAGGTATGCGCAGGGCCGGTAGTCCCGATGGGATGATTGGGGCGCGTCCGACAGCCCTTCAATTGACTCACTCCAAACCGACCTTTATAATCCGCGGCGCATATTCTCAGCTCTGCGTGAGGTGTAACGGATTGATGAGCCCCGACCCCAATGCGGAAGTATTCGATATCACATTTATCGGCGCCGGGCCGACGGGATTGTTCGGCGCTTTCTACGCCGGTCTGAGGGAGATGTCGGTCAAGATCATCGATGCCTTGCCGCAAGCCGGCGGGCAATTGATCGCTCTGTATCCCGAAAAGATGATCTATGACTCTCCTGGTTTTCCGGGGATCGTCTCAAAAGATTTGGTCAACAATCTAGTCAAGCAGGCCGGCCAATGGCAACCGAACTTCGCGCTCGGCCAGCGCGCCCTCACACTCACCCGCCGGCCGCTCCCTGGGGGTGACGTGGACGAAGTCTGCTGGGAGATCGAGACGGACAAGGAAAAGCATCTCACTCGCAGCGTTGTTATCTCGGCCGGGATCGGAGCGTTCCAACCCTTGACATTGAAGGACGGCGGAGTCGATCGCTTCGAGGGCAAGGGCGTCTCGTATATGGTAAGTGACCTGAACGAGTTTGCCGGCAAGCAGGTTCTTATCATCGGCGGGGGCGACAGTGCCGTCGACTGGGCACTGGCCCTCGAGCCCATAGCTTCGCACGTAACCTTGGTCCACCGGCGTGAGGGGTTCCGCGCACACGACTCGTCGGTCAATGCGCTGAAAGCCTCCAGTGTGGAGGTGAAGATCTTCTACGAGTTGCGCGAGTTGCTCGGCGATGATCGCGTCGAGCGCGTAGTCATCTTCGACAATCGCACCCAGGAAGATACGCTCCTGGAGGTGGACGAGGTGATCCTGGCTCTGGGCTTCAAGGCGGATCTGGGGCCGATCCGCGAGTGGGGGCTGGAGACCATCGGTCGACGCTATATCCGAGTTAACCAGCGGATGGCCACCAACCTTCCGGGCGTATTCGCCGCCGGCGACATCGCCCTTCAGGAGGACCAGGATCCTCTCAATCTGATCGTCATTGGTTTCGGCCAGGTCACGGTCGCAGTCAACTACGCGTATACCCTGGTCAAGCCCGGCGGTAAGGTCTTCCCCGGCCACTCGAGCGAGAAAATGGCCGGGAAAGTCGTCCCCGGATAGGGCCCCGATACGCTTTAGCCAAGAGACGGTCTAGCGGCGGATCGCATGCTCGACTCTGCGCGTTGGGCAGACGCGATCGACCGAGGTGCGGATAAGCTACCGCGCCCCCCCAATGCTTCCCGTCCCGGAGGGAGATAGCGGCGAGAGATCCGCTGACCGATCGCAGATGGATTGATTGTCAGAGCTTAGGGTTCGCCTCGGGCGCCGTCGGCCCGCGTCGGCTTCGGGGGAGGTAGAGAACGAGGCCGGTCAGGCTCATAATGACCCCGGTGACCAGCCCGGCCACCTGCACGGGGCCGAAATAGACCTTGGGCAGTGGGTGGGAGCCAATCCCCAGGAAGTCTGCCAGGGAGGCTGCCAGTGCAATGACGTATCCGGAGGCGACGAGCCTGATCCCGATCTCCGACCGCAAGGAGTGCTTGCGACCGTTGCGAACGATCCGGGCGGCGGCGTAAGCGCCCAGGAGCACCACCGCCAAGCCTGTCAGCCACACCCCCATTTGCACGAACCCGACAACCGGGCTCCGATCCAGGCCGAATAAGGCTGGATGGATCCCCAGAATGAACATGAGCGATCCAACCAGGACGATGACCGCGAGGCCAGAGGCCGTCCAGATCTGCCGATGACTTAGATCGCTGGGTGGGTTCACTCAACTCCCCGGAGGCAGTGCGCGCCGGAGCACGCCAAGCCAGTTCCCCCCCAGAACCGCCTCTATTTCAGTCGCTGCGTACCCCCAAGACGCCAACCTATCGCCAATTAACCGCAGGTCAGCGACGCTGTCAAGTCCCTCGGGAATCCTTCCCAGACCGAAGCCGCCGTCGAAGTCGCTCCCCAGGCCGACGTGACCGACATCGCCCACGAGCTGGCAAACATGGTCGATCTGGGCGGCCAAGTGTTCCAGAGTGATGCCTTCGCGGCTGTCCCCGAGGCGCCAAGTCCCTTTGAGAAACCGGTTGTAGGCCACGATGCCGATGACCCCATCCCGGTCAGTGATGGCCCGGATCGTATCGTCGGCAAGGTGCCGGTCGGGCTTTTCACTTCCGTCCAACAGAGCCCGGCAGTTGCTGTGAGAAGCGATGAGCGTGCCTTCGAAAACATCCAGGGCCTGGGAAGCCGCCTCCTCGGCCATGTGACTCAGGTCGAGGATCAACCCCAGTCCGGCCATCACCATAAGCAGATCCCGCCCGGCGGACGTCAATGGCCCCGGTTCGCCTGTCCCCCCTGAATAGCGGGTCCCGGTCCAGGCGGGCCCGACGATGCGGATCCCTTGCGCGTGCCACTCCTCCAGCTCCGCCGGCTGGCGAACACCGTCGGCGCCCTCCATGAGCAGGACCAGCCCTAGACGAGGATCCGGAGGGTCTTTCTCCCATCCTCCCAGCACTTCCTCGAGCCCGCTTTGATCGGTCACTCGCTGAAACTTGTCCGGCTGCTCATCGAAGAGCCGGTTGTAAGCCTCGAGCTGTTCCCGATAGAGTCGATGCGCTCCCTCGGCGTCTTCATAGCAGGCGGCTTCCCAGCTTCCGACGCGGTGACGGACGGGGGCGGCGAACAACGTGGCGAAGACGATCCCCACTCGGCCCTTGACCCACTCGGGCCACCCGAGGAGCGTCTGTCCATTGCGTTCTTCGGTATCCGACCCTTGTTCGAGACGCCTCGTTTCGTAGACCGATCGGCTGTAGTCCCGCCCGAAGGTGAGGATGTTCCAGGCGATATCTTCGTGGGCGTCGACGACGATCATTTCGACTTCCGGAACCCGCCCAGGATCTCCGCCCAGGAGCCGTCTCGATTGTTGAGTTGGAAGGGGGCATACAGGGTCACGCGGTCCGCCAGCCCCTGATAGCGCGACCGCAGCGCCGCGCCGAGGCGATCGCGCGGCGCCACCACGGCGAACGTCTCCAGGATGTCGTCCGTGATCAAACCCGTCATTTCTTCCCACGCCTGCCGGCGCGCCAGGCCGCTCAATCGATCGGCCACCTCCCCCCATCCGTGGAGCGCCATGACCGGGCGGTAGGACGGGGTCGAGGCATAGAAGGCGATTTGCGAGCGGATTAAGCCGGCCTGTGACGCACTCTCGGCGGTCATCACCGTCACGGAAAGTTCGACCTCCCGCGGATCACGACCGCCGATCTTCGTCCCCTCCTTGATCGAGCTCAACACCACCTCTTCCAAGTAGCGCACCGAATGATATGGATGGGCGTGAAGCCCATCTGCAAGCTCGCCCGCAAGACGACACAACCCCGGGTTGACCCCGGCGATGAATATCGGGATGTCAGGATCGGGGATCGGACCCGGGTTGAAGAAGGGCGTCATCAGCCCCAACTTGAGGGTTTCGCCGCGGTAATTGAGCCGTTCGCCGGTCTGCCACGCATGCCAGACGGCGCGGATCGCCTCGATCATCTCCCGCATTTTTCCGACTGGCGACTCGGGCCAGGTCATCCCAAACCGACGCTCGATATGGGGTTTGACCTGGGTCCCCAAGCCCAGGATGAACCGCCCGCCCGAAGCATTGGCCAGGTCCCAGGCTGTGTGGGCTAGCGTCGTCGGGCTGCGGGCGAAAGCCACGGCGATGGCCGTGCCGAAGTGGATGCTTTGCGTATTTCCGGCGAGAACCGCCAGGGGCAGGAATGGATCGTGCTGCGTCTCGCTCGTCCAGACGGCGTCGAAGCCGAGCGCCTCGGCCGCCTGTGCGAGGTGGGGGACCTCGTCGATCGAATCAGGGGCGATGCTGACGTCGAGCTTCATCGGTGACCAACGTTTCGGGAGGGGTGCATCAGCGTGGGGAGCAGCACCCGCCTATCATACCCCCTCGGCGGCAACTGTCCGGTTCATCGAAACGGGGAGTTTGTCGCGTGCAGGCATCCAGCAAGGGTTTATGGGGCATTCGTCCGGCCCGCGATTCAATCGCCGCCGCGAACCGGGCTCGATCCATCCGAAGCCTCGAACGCCTGGACCATCCGGCGCCAGTCCTCGGGCACGCGGATCGAGACGCCACGCTTGTAATCGTAGGTCACCTGAACCGTCCGCCCTGTGGCCATGACCTGACCGCTCTCGGCATCTTCGATGCTGTAGGAGAACTCGATGCTCTTGGTCCCAATCTGCGAAGTTCGAACGCCGACCCGCAGCCGCTGGTTGAGCAGGATCGGGGCCTTGTAGGTGCAACCGGTCTCGGCCAGGATGATGCCGATCGCCTGGAAATCCTGCCCGTCCCACAGGCCAAGATGCTGCAAGTACTTGACGCGACCCTATTCCATGAAGGTGAACGTGCGGGCGTTGTTGACGTGGCGCTGTGCATCGATGTCGCCGTAACGGACGGAGCGCTCGAACAAGGTGTGGAAGGCCGGGGTTGGGGGCCACCGACGTCGAGGTGCGCTCAACTTCCTCCGGCACGTAAGGCTGCCCATCGGCCTTCGCCGGTCCGTTCGCCGAGGGCATCGCTAGCGAAGCCTGGATTGAATGAAGAAGTAGGTGCCCACCCCGGTCATCATCGCCGCAGCATACGCGATTGCCAGGGCGGCGAAAGGATCGAAGGCCACAATCATATACCTGAACGCGACGGCAAACGCGACGCAATTCACTTCTGAGCTTATCAACAGAGGCGTGACAATCGCCCTGGAAAATGATGCCCCCGCGGTCCTGGATGTGATGATCAATGTCGATATGTTGACTGCCGGGAAGGTCGAGAATACGCCTCCCCACACCGGTCCACCGTAGCGGCTGACTGCGACGGCCACGCCCACCATCAGCCCGCCGAAGACGGCGCGCCCCAGGACTTGCAGGGGCGGATGGTCGTGCCGGACCCTTCCCGAGGCCGGAACATGAAGCGGCCCTGTCAGGAGCCATGTGGCGCCGGTTACGATCAGTGCCCATGCGCCCAAGGCAAACCCGAAGGAGTCCGGGCTGGCGACAACAAGCACCGCTTGTGCGATGAACCAGGAAAGGACGGCGGCGGCCAACCCAAACGACGGCCCTTTCTTCGCCGCAAGCACATAACTCAGGAAAAACAGGGCGTTTACGGCGAACGCCAGGGGGAAAACGGTGGTCGCCCCGTATGCAACCTGCCCACCTTCAGTCCAGGCGATGAAGAACAGTGCCACCGCGGCCGTCGAAGGAAGTCCACCCAGGAAGCCGCCGAGCTTGGTCCCGAAGCGTTCAGCGCCAACGGTCGCAGCGGCAATCCAGATACCCCCGACGAAAAAGCTCAGGACGATCTTCGTCAGGAAGGGATTCACACCACCCTCGGATGCTGAAAGTCGCTGACGCGGTGCAGACAACCACACGACCAAGCAGGCCCAAGCACGCTGTTGGCTGAACCCGCTCGGGGTCCACCTGACTCATCCCGCCTTCAAGCGCGGGATGATCTCTTTGGCCAGCAATTCGACCTGCTCCGGTTGATAGCGGTAGGGGATGAAAATGATCCGATCCAGCTCCGTCGACGTGTAACCCTTGAGCTGCTCAATACACTCGTCGACGGTTCCACGTACGGCATGCTCGACCGTCGAATCGCTCCAGCCAGCGAAATCCCACTCGGTGGTAAGCCAATGGCGCATCTCTTTGTCGGCCTCTTCCATGGGAGGCCCGACATAGATCGCCACCTGGTTGGTGGCGTTGAGTTCGTCAGGATCGCGGCCGTATTCGCGGGCGAAGGCTTTGATCTTGTCCCAGGATTTGACGAAGCCCTCGGGCGTATAGGCGTAGGTCAGCCAGCCATCTGAATCTCGGGCAACCCGCCGGAGGACCTTGTCGACATAGCCCCCGATTAAGACCGGGGGGCGGGGCTTACGGTAGGGCACCGGCAGGCAGACTGCATCCCGCAGGTTCAGCTGGTCGACCTGAATGCTGACCGGTTTGCCGCTCCACAGCTTGAGGATGATGTCCAGATTCCGCTCGAATATCCGACCGCGCTCCTTGAAGGGAATGCCAGCCGCATCGAATTCGCGCGAGTACCAACCAGAGGCAGCCCCCAGGATAAACCGCCCCTTGGAGAGTTGATCCAGGCTGGCCATGGTCTTGGCGGCCCACACCGGATTCCGCAGCGAAAGCACCAGGATGCCAGTGCCCAGGTTGATGTTGCTCGTTCGGGCAGCGATAGCGGCAAGCGTCTGAAACGCCTCCAGGATCGGGAAAGCCGGGTCTACTCCCAAGAGCAGGTGGTCAAAGACCCAGAGCGATTCGAATCCCAGCTCTTCTGCCCGAATCGAATAGCGCAGGATTTCGTCGACATCAGGAATCTCTCTCGGGCCGACAAAATTCCGAACGGCTAGTCCAAACTGGGTTACCACGTGCACCACTCCTTTCGACTATAGGAAACGATGATCCGGGTCCAGGCGCCGCAATTCGTCGAGTTCCGCCTGTGTCGGCGGCTCGGTCACCGGGATGAAGTCCGGAATGAGCAGCTCGAACCCGGTGTTCTCGATCACTCTGTCCAGGGTAACACCCGGATGAAGGCTCTCAAGCCGCATTTCCTTTGTCTTTTCGTCGAAGCCCATCATACCCAAGTCTGTGACCATATTGCTCACGCCGCCGAAAATGAGCCCCGATCGGCGGCGGTCTTCCCCCCCGTCCAAGAAACCGGGGCTAGTTACGAAATCCACCTTGGGGACGAA
>Ga0209342_10001761_pt1 | contig 23964 bp, 19 predicted proteins | sample RifCSP16_2_FD_184023 | JGI IMG/M metagenome (GOLD analysis project Ga0209342, IMG submission 184023) | Soil microbial communities from Rifle, Colorado - Rifle CSP2_sed 16_2 (SPAdes) (version 2) | ecosystem: Environmental > Terrestrial > Deep subsurface > Rock core/Sediment | place: Rifle... | reverse complement strand
GCCTGTTGCTGACGAAATAGGGGAACTGCGCCCGGAGCCTGCGACAGAGTGGGAAAATAGGAATCAAATGCGGAAAACACGCCATCAGGCGTCTTGGAAAATGAAGTTTTTCCTCTTGTCTGGTGACTCATTAACAAACTCGCTTCCCTAAACTTGAATTGATCAGAGATTCCTTAACTTAAAATCTAAAATCAAGAGCTACATTTGTCTCCACTTTGGACTTCTCTCATAACCCTGTCGCTTCTTTTCCTGAATACGTTTTTGTTCAAATATGATAGCATCCTTCTCAGAATGGAAAGACCATTTTTTTGACCCTAATTTTTTGCTAGGAATTGGTTTTCGCCTTTTTTTGTCGAATATACAAGAGCCCCAATATGCACGAACAATCCGTGGACTACTGCGTTCGATTTTCCAAATTTTCGAACTAATTCCGCTCTTGTTGTATTGATTTAGCCTTATACAAAAAAATGTCTTCATAAATTTATACCTCTATATACACTTCCGGACTATGTGAAGCCCTGCATAAAAACCCGATGACGCGCTTATTCTCGCCTTTTTTGATGCCGCCCATCAGCTTTCAAAATTAACCATATTGACCTTATCACATAGATACGACTCACTTAACTAACGCAATCCTCCACATTCCCTGAGCACCATCCTCTTGCCACCAACCTTCCAAAAATTTGCTTCCTTTAAATCTATGTAACGTTGCTCGCCCTTTTACTTCTTTACTAGAGAGCTCATAATGTCCGGATTCATGTTCCGTACCCTTATATATTATTGCCGTGGGCTTTCCTTCTTGAATATAGCTTACAAGTATGTTGTTGTTATCTATTTTTACTTCACATGAGAAATACACGACTTCTGCATCATAAGAAAGTGATGCAACTTCGCAATTATACCAAACTTGCACATGCCCTCCATTCATGGATTTCTAATAATGTTGGTTCCCTATTTATTCACCTCGCTACAATTTCAAATCCTTCCTCCTCCATTCGATTCTTTATTTCCAAAAGCATTACACTCTGTCTACTGTTTGGAGGAACAGTGGACATTTTTGCAGCAATGCCTATGATTTTTAAATCCTCACTTGACAGCAGGTTTCTTTGTCTACCCCAATTGCCCAGCACAGTCCAATATGCAGCTCCTAATTTGACCACTTCAGTCATTGCTTCGATATCAGAGTCCATTTTCTGCAGGACCTTGGCTTCTTTTTTGGCTGCCTTAACTACTTCAGTTCCCACAAGCTCGCGGGAAAAAGCCTTATCCAGCACCATATCGGTCTCTTGTATGCGCCGCCAGCAAAGCTCTTTTTTACACCATTCACCGACGTTCTGAAAACCAGGACTCGGCGTTACAATAACATTAAAAACAGCAGTTGAAATTGAGACAAGCTGGGCGTCCAATGCTGCGGAGATGCCCTGCATGTCCCAGATGCCATGCATATCCAGAGCTTTCCCAGGAGCATTCGATTCAATGAGTGAAGATAGTAGAGCCAATGTATATGCTACAACTTGAGCACGGTACCCGTTCTGATACCAAGGCTGCCGGCCCACCAAACGTTCCGTGTGGCGAAAAAGTATCACTTTTGAAACGGCGTTTTTGAAAAATTCTTCGTTGAATTCAGTATCAGATTGTTTCCATCTATCTCCTATCCAGTGGGCAAAAGACAGAAAATTCTTCTGGGCACCAAGGCTGACGATGTGCGGCAAACCACGCCATGCGTTCTCAAATTTTGCCAAATCGGTTTTAGTAATGACCTGCTCTCGCGGATTCTGATACAGATACTTCTTCTTCTCGGAAGGAGTCAGCTTTATCTGTTCATTCAGATACTGACCGCGCGCACGTTCGTAGAACCAATGCGTCTCATGCTGGGCGCCTCCTGTTGCAGGGGCCCAGACTCTTCTGGAGATTGCTTCGATACGAATATGGAATGGATGATTTGAAAAAAAGTCAGCATCACTGACCTTGTTTTGGCTATTTGCGCAATATGAGATCTGTGGTATCACAGCCTCAGCCCTCTCTGGTGTAATGACCGACAGCTTCATCTGAACAAATATATCTTTCAGCTCGGCTTTGTCCTTTCGCCTAGCATTTGCCAGTGAGGCGGTCGTCTGACCACCATTAACAATTTGCAGGTAGGTTGCTGTGAGTAAGCGCAATCCTTCCTTGCCGCGCTCCACTCTTGCATTTGTGGCAGTTGCTGCAATACCATTATTATAGGCAAAAAACATTGCAGGCTCAGTCAGGATACTGGTCCGGATATTTTTATTGACCTTGCCTTTTGTGCTAAGAAATGAACGCACATTTCCTTCGAGGAGACGGCTGCCAAACCTGTCATAGACATCGGCAAGGACAGAAGCAGGGAGAACGCACAGGAATGCCTGATATTCGCCTTCAGTCTGGCTGGCTTCCAGGCAGGGAATTCCGCCAGCAATAAACTCATTAAAATCCACCTCCAATTCATCCCTGCCCACAGTAGACTCAAAAACACGGTGAAAGCGCGCCATATCCCAGATATGAAATTCTACAGGGTGTCCTAGAATTGCATCATCGGGCCAATCTCGAACGCGACTGCTGAGCACTGAATCGGTTACCAAGAATAGGCGGAATCTCGTGATTGAATCCTTACGATTTAACAGGTCACTGGCAAGAGCATATCCAGGAGAACTTTCTTCGATAATCCTTTGGAGCTTTCCTGCGACGGCATCCTCAAGGAAGGTTCTCAACATACCGAAATATTTGGTAGCGTCGGTCTGGGTGAGAGTCTCCATTGTTGACCCACCAATGTAATTTGAAATAATCACTGAAATTGAGCCATCGACATCGTCAAAGCCGTAACCATCGACACGCATTCTTCGGTTCCGGGTTCCTGTTCCATCCAGATGACAGGGTTCGAATTCGGCCAGCTCCTCAGCCTCGAGCAGGCGGCGTGCCGCTTCAGCGACAAAAGCCGCTACTTCAAAATCACCCTCTGCAGCGGCAAGGGCGCGTGCAGTTTCAAGAAAATCTTTTCTGAAATCCTCTAGTTCCATATTCGACCTTCACTAATTTGTTATTGTGGTAACAATCTCGAATGGCAGAATTGATTGGACCATAAGTTCCCAGCTGACCTTACCGATACCAAGAGGCAGTTTCGATCGTCTGATCGAAGGAAATACATCCGTAATTTTGAAAAACCTTATCCGATGAAGTACAAACGCGCGTTCACTATATTCCTCACGCATTACCAAGCCTGCATCGATTAATTTCGATTCAAAGATTTCCAGGGACATCTGATCTGTCGCCAAAGCCTCTCGCAAATTGGAAACAAGGTCAATGACAGTAAATGCTTCCGGCAGACTTCCTGGTATTGCATCATCCATAACAATGACAACCAGATTCAACGGTTTAATTGTCAGATCCAGTTGTTCCGCTGAGGAAATAACTATGTGATCTGCGCCATCGTGAATTGTCTTGATTTCGAACTCATGATCAGGAAAACAAAAATCCCGGTCAGCACCGGCAGGTCCGGTCCACCCACTTATTGACTGCCTGCTACCCCGCTCTTTAAGAGCAATTTTCTCGAGAAAAAGAAGTTCTCCAACCAGCCCGCGAAGCGCAGCATCGTCCAGTAGTCCACTATCACCCTTTTCAAGCAATCTTTGCCAGCGTGTGAATCGTGAAAGCACAAAAGATGCCGGATGCAACGGATCAGGATTACTCCTGCTGGACTCAACAATGTCATCACACACCAGCGAAAAAAGTTTCCCGAGTTCAGGCTTCATCAACTTAAACATGAGCGCCCATTTTCCGTCATGGCGCTGTCTGCAAAAGACATTTATTGCACGAGACTTTCTGGAATAATTGGTCTTTTCTTCCGTAATTAGAAGAAATAGCCATTCTCCAGAGGCGTCCTTTCCAAGATAGAAATCAAGCGGGTGAGAGTCATCAATACGCTGAAACGCGGCGCCTTCTGGATGAGCGGGCATAGTCAGCCATCTAGTCTCAAGATTCGTCATTTTCCGACTCCAGCTCTTCATCAACTTCAATGTCAAACATGCTTCTGTAACCGACGAGATTTATTTTGTATTTCACACGCCTTGTTGCTGCAGAATCATCAAATTTTGGAAAGCTGAGCCCTAAGGCGACTAATGGGTGTCCTGCTGTATCCAGCGGCACCTTGCTTTTCGGAGATATCAAATGAATAAGGAGAAGCGGCCGCTCCCGACCAGCACGGTATGCGGTATCAGGGATACGCTTATCACCATGCTCATTTCTATAGTCTTCTTCTATTTTCCGGATGGTTTCAGTATCTCTTCCTTCCCGCTCGTCTTCCGGAGATGCGACGCGACGACTTTTACCAGAGACTAGAATAGATTTTGTGTCGTCAGTCACATGAACAGTTCGATTTCTATACCTGCACACGAGTCCACCGAACTGTTTTGCCTCTCCAGTCTTTGGCATTGGTATCGCGACATCCCAAGAATCAAGACAACTCGCATCTGTCTGCTCCAGGAAAGTAGCAAGAAAGTCCTGTTGGAAAACAAAATCCAACGGGTAACTACGAAATCGTCTTAAAAGAGCAGCGATATGCGACTTTGGTACATTTCGGAATATTGGATTTTTCCATTCTGAAGTCTCGACTGTAATATCAGCGTTAGTAAGACTTTGAAAAAAAGCTTCCGCAGCCAATGCATTGGCGAGTATGGTGTCACGATCAGACCTCAACTGCGGTGTTTCTATCCCCTCGCCACTAACCGATATAACACGTTCAATCTCATTTGCAGTACGCATCTTGTTTCTCGCTGTCACAAGAAGAGCATCGGGATGCGCTCGAACCTTGAGTCCAAAATCTATTGGCCTGCAATTCAATGCCTTCATCTTTCGAATCTCACTACGCAGTTCATCAGTTGCATTTGAAATGTGCGAATACCAGTGAATCGCCTCATCACTCAGCCATACTCTGCAGAGATCGACATAGCCATCGCGATAGCCAAACCAGCGTCCCATCTGCAATAATGTGTCATACATCCGTGTGTTACGGAAAAAATAGCTTATGCATAATCCTTCGAGGGTGAGGCCACGTGAAAGGCTATTTCCTCCTACAGCCACAACTCTTAAGCCCGTGTTGCGATTGGCAGCGAAATCTAGGCTTGCAGCACCTGTCCGTTGATTGACGGATTTGACGACTATTGGCAATGCGGCACCGACCAAAGCCTCCTGAACAGTCACCCATTCAGGACTCGCATCACGGTATTCGCGTTCCCAAGTCTGCCGCAAAAAGGCTATATTGCTGTTGCGCATGGCCTCGTCAACAGATAGCCTGCTGTAGTTGCGGATGTCCTGCTGGATCTCGCGAAGCTTCTGATCCAGAAGGTCTGCAGTTTGATCCTGTACATTTGTGAACCGACTGACATTCACAAGCATCGAACGATGACTTGCCCCCTCACTGCGAAGGTCCCTGATGGCATTGGCCAGAACGAAACTACATAGGGCTTCCAGCAAGCTGATCGGCAAGTCTTCCACTGTTAGTGTAGACCGGTGTCTGGCCGGAAAGTGTAATTCTGCGTCTTCGATCTCTCTCAGACAATTGAAAGGCGGCTCGTCTCCAAAAATTGCACGAGCACCAACGTAATTGCTAGGTGCCTCCAAGGCGTAAATAAAATCGCGAGGAAAAAGATCGTTGCCGTGCATCTCGTCGTCAGAATCCGGGTCAATGAAGATATTCGCAAACGGGGTTGCAGTGAAGCCGACATAGCTTGTCCGTGTAAAGAGCTGCAGGAGTGCACGGATTCGTTCGTTGATCGCGGTAGGATTCTGAGTTGCAATATTTGTGTTGACGGAAGCATTATCGGCCTCGTCATCAATAAGCAGCATCGGTGTATCAATGCTTCCACTCTGACCTGCATTGTAGGAACGAAGCCAGTTTTCGAGATTCTCCAGTATTCTCTTGTTCTTTTTTACGACCAACAGAATCGGCTCTGCCATGTCGCGGATTCTCAGATTGAGCTGGTTTACGAGGTTAGTATTAAAGTCCCGTGTCCTTGACGTGAACACGACAGCCATTCGGCGGCGATCAATTTCTCCTACACCTATTTCATTTGTCTTTCTCTCTCGTGCGAGCCAGCCAGAGCTGTCCATACCTACAAATCCAGCATCCAATCGTTCCTGAGTCTGCCGCCGAAGATTTTCCATAGTTCCTGTCAGCAGGATTATCAATCGATACCCTGCATCTGCTGCTTTACAGGAAAGAGCTGTATAGGTTGCGGTCTTGCCGGACTGCACATCTCCCATCACCAGACCACGTCGTTGCCATGCCCCCGTTCTGGCCGGATTACCAAAAAGGTTCAGGATTTCGTCAGTTACTGCATCCAGCTTTGCAACCACTCGCGGAGGCCAGCCTTCTCTTTTCAAGTAAGCAGAAAATCTTTCCCAATAATATGGCTCGATTTCAGGTTTTCTTGCTGATAGCCACGGCTCGAAGTCCTCAACTATTGCAGTACCAGTGTCCATATCTATTTGCAAACGGGCATGGATTCGGCGCAATAAATCTGCGAACTCTTTTTCATCAATTGCAAAGTTGGGAATTTGACGAAGAGATTCGGCCAGAGTTTTCACTTCCTGTTCAGTTGGCACGCCCTCCCTCGTCAAAGCCGCTACGATAGCGTTTTCAAGATTGATTGCCTTTTCACTCGGCATTGGTAATCTCCTTGAGTATTTCTGCGGCGATCTCCGGATATGATGAGAATGGTTCAATAAGATGAAGAGTACTCAGCAGCCCACTCCTGCCTCCTGGTAAGTTCGAGGCGGCATCAAGAATTTGATATGCAAGCTCTTTTAATGACTCTCTATTGAGCGAATCCATAGCCCTAGGCTTATCAGTGGCAACATCGGCGTATAAGGCATCAATTGGATATGTTGACTCCATGGTATCCAATACACACCGGAAAAGTCGGCGCTGGTCATCATCCATGCTCTCATTGAGGGCTGCAATTCCGGGATGATTCCGATTGATACAGTAGGAAATTCCGTTCCGTCCCTCAATGCGGTTCCAAGTATGTATGACTCCGTCACGACGAGTATTTCTACCTCGAAAAGTATAGGTTTGTCGCGACCGTTCTGCTATCCTTTCGACCGTGCGGCCGAGATTGCGACGAACTATCTCTGGAGGGTGTGCAGCCGACTTCTTTATATCCAGTGTCCATAAATGATCTAATGCATTCGGTATATCCACCCTGACGCGTGCAAGCTTGGTCAGTTCCTCAGCACGAGCCAGCCTGAACCATGTACCCCTGATGATCAACCGCCTGTTCCGGTAAATGTAAAAGCCTTGGTTTCGGCGTAGCCCTTCCTCACCCCCTGCCAACCGCAATTCGTCCCTCGTCAATTTACTTATATGGGGAAGAATATATGGCTGTACCCTGATCTCGTGATTTTCAACCGAGAATATATCTTCATAAAGCAGCTGAGTTGCTTTGTGAAAGGAAAGAAACGGGTCAATAGGCAGAACAGGATTGTTATTTATTTCAATACGCAGGCGAGGAAGACCGCTCTCTCCGCCAATGTATCGGTGAAATACTAAAGCCAAATGCTCGCGGACACGGTCCATTTTTATGCCGAGTGCACTCTCAACGGATGATTCTCCGGCGGCCAAGCGGTCCAGTTCTTGCCAAATCACTACGGTCCCGTGACCAGATCTTAGAAGCTCCTCAACATGAGGAAGTGATTTTATCTCATTTTCGCTGTCGGGGACCCTGAGTACCCAAGCTTCCCTTTCCGCAACAAGATCGAGGTCCCAGCAGCGTGCCGAAAGGAATCCGTTCTTAAGGCTTACGACGGTAAGTTTTCTACATTGTGACAGGGATGCTGTCTTCAGGCCAAGACCGAATCTACCAAGGTCATGAGGTGAGCGGATCTCCAGCGGGTTTTTCCCTCCATGCCTCATAGCTTCCGTAAGCTCTTCGGCTGTCATTCCGTTACCATCGTCGATGACAGCTACATATGGGACATCGAAGGGTCTGAATTGTATTCGAACCGAAGTGGCCAATGCCGAAATGCTGTTGTCAATCAAGTCGGCAATTGCAGACTCAAGTGAATAGCCTACTGCACGCATTGATTCTATGAATGCAGGCGCATATGGGGTAACTGTCAACTCTGCCAAGATTTTGTACCCTAACCCATGATCAGTAAGTAAGAGAATACATCATAATATTTACCGCGAGATTTCAGTCAATCGTCTGATTAATTTCTCTGGTTTTTGTTCGAGTTCACATTCCCATATAATTAGGACTCGCCATCCCAGCTTCTTCAGCTTTTCTGTATTGCGCTCATCACGTTCTACATTCGTATCGAATTTCGTTTTCCAGAATTCAACCCGACTTTTGGGCTGATATGAATATTTACAACCGCGATGACGATGCCAGAAACATCCATGAACAAATATGACCGTTTTATATTTTGGCAATACAACATCCGGACGTCCTGGTAAATCTTTTCTGTGGAGACGAAACCTATACCCGAGCTCATGAAGCATGGATCTTATGCGCTTTTCAGGCTCGGTGTTCTTGTCCTTAATTCGGGACATGATCCAGCTTCTTTTTTCCTTCGACATTATATCCATATGGGCTATGTAACACCAGCTTGATTTAATGCATCGTGAACTATTTCTGCTATCTGCTTTGCCAGCAGTGGAGGGACAGCATTACCGACCTGAACGTATTGAGAAGTACGGGGACCCATAAAGAAATAGTTGTCTGGAAATGTCTGAAGTCTGGCTGCTTCACGAACGGTCAGGCTTCGGCACTGCATAGGGTCAGGATGTATATAGTAATGGCCGTCCTTCGAGATATGCGACGTAATAGTTGTAGCAGGTCTGCTCTTAATTTGGACCCTAAACCTGTCAGCGAAATTGCCACTTTCAAGAGCCCGATCAATATTGTTGTGGGCAGGATGGAGGTCTGGAGGAAAATCCTTCAGAGAAGGAGAACGGGTGTGAATTGTTGCGAAGCAGGCAGCATACAGATACCTATGCAAATCTTTGGACATGTGTCCCCGTGTACTGTGGTTACAGACACCGTCCAGCTTCCGATCGACGAACCATTCACGGGCATATCCGGGTTCCGCAGTTACTGACATGAATTCCCCACCGCGTCCGTATTCCGGGGGAACAATTTCCTTCAGAACCCGTTTTAAATGATTCTGGACTTTTTCTCCTCCAACCCTGAGTATCCCATCAAACCATCGTCTGTTGAGTCCATCTTTTAGATTGTCTAGCCAAGCCTGCTGGCCGTCTTTCACCTTTGAGAGTCCGCTCCGAACAGCTGGTAGATCGGACAGCACCTTGAAAGCCGGTATTGATGTCTGTTTCGTCAGTGCCTTGGGGCGAACCTGATCCAAATCGTCACGTATACCGAGAAGAATCACACGATGTCGTGCCTGGGGAATACCATAATTTTCTGCCTTGACCACAGAGTCATTGAGACTGCCGTTGACCTCCGTACTGGTGACTAGGGAGAAAATTCTGTATAGGTGTCTCCGACCATTGCGGTGGATTGTTCGATTTTCACGTCTGACAGCACGTGCAGGATCACCAAGGTCCTCGACAATATGCTGAAATATACGCTGGTTGTCCAGTGTCGCTGATAAAAGCCCCTTGACGTTCTCCATTATGAAGATAGCTGGCCAATGATCGCCAATAATCTGGAGGAATTCCAAATATAAACGTTGGCGGATATCCTTCTCCGGGATATATTCATTATTCCCACTATTGCGGGAGCGACCTGCTAGTGAATAGGCCTGACATGGTGGACCGCCGATAAGAACCCACTTATCGGTGCTCCCCAGTGCGGCGTCGATACGCTCTCTAACTGTTCTCTGCGAAACCACACCCAAGGTGGCGAGCCATGCCTTTTTCTTGGCGATTTCTGATTCCCTGGCATGTTTGTCAAACAGCTCATCTTGGGTTATCCTCCCACGCAGGAGATCGTAATAAGCAGAGGGTACTTCTTGGCGATTGAACTCACGGAAAAAGCTTCTCAATCTAAGTGTCAGATGTGCTACAGGGTCCTTTTCGATCGAAAGTTGGATGTTAAAGGCACTCTTACCATCTTTGGTCTCAAGTGCCGAAAATCCTTCTCCAATTCCACCCGGCCCGGCAAAGATATCGATTACAGGAATCATAATTTTTAGCTCCTTTTTTTAAGTATAAGTAAACGGTTGATTTCTATCAAGAAAAAACCTTCGCAGTGTCCCAAAACTTATGCATTGTCTTTCCGTTGCAAAATCATGAGGTAATCGGTTAAGGTCGCATTATTGGCCATAATTTTTTTACGTTTACGCACTGAAACCCAGAAAACTTCGCCAGCTCGCCCTTTACATTTACATTGGCAAAGGGACTGGCAGCCGGGCTTGGATTTCACTCGGTTCAATAGACACGAAGCAGGGAATAGGAAGCTCAAGAGGGTGTCTATATCGAAACGGAAGTATTCAGTGGAGTTTCAAGGACGAGGAGCGGTAAAGCAGGTCATCGAGGGAGGCTACTCGGCCAGGGAGGTTTCAGAGCGTATCGGGGTCTCAATGAAGAGCCTCTATTGAGCCTCTATCTCTGGATCAGAGAGGCCAGGGAACAGAGTGGCGTTGTTGACGGTGCCCATCTCCACCCCGAGTGCTATTTTGAGCATATTGAACATAAGTATGACTCTCAGAAGTTGGCGCCCCATCTATCTTGTTTTTTTAAAGGCTCCGGGCATTTCCGGCCAGTTAGCCGTTCATACAAATATATTGCTGTTTTATCAAACTCTTTTCTATAGTTCGCGTTCTTCTTTGTATATTCGAATCTTACTCCTGGTATATACCTTAAAACTTCAAGAAAGGAATCTATTTCATAGTCAATAGCATCCATTATTTCCTGGCATTCAGGAATATTATCAGCTAAAACACCAGCCTTTGTTATTATTGGAGCGTTCTCTTCCATATCTTCATTTAACTCGTTTTTCATTTCTATAAGATTATCGAGATTTTCAAGTTCTAACAGAACCTTGCTGTAAACCGCGCGAAAGATTGCATTTAAGTGTGATTTCCCTATGAGTTTTGGATTATGAATATAACTATATTCATAATGAACAGGTATCATATCTAGATTAAACGTCTTAGTGCTTTTGGCTAGCCAATTTTCTGTATATTGTATTACTTGTTTCTTTGTCAATGTTCCACTTGGCTTGAAAAAAGTCCATATTAGTCTTGATAAATCATCCAGGCATTCTGCGACAGAATTGTATGTATAATCTGCAAAATGCCTTCCGTTCTCGAATACATCAACTCCGACCGAGACTGCACCAGGTAATGACACCTGCATAATGACAGAGCTATCATTACAGCGACTAATTATTAATGAGTACTCTTTGTAAGCCTTAGACTGATTTATTCCGGTCTCCCTGAAAATCGGGCGAAGAAAACTTTTTTTGAAGCTCGGTGTAATCATCACTGCACAGGTATCGGGTGGCAAATCTGTTTTGCATAATACGTCGACATAAAAGTGCCATTCTTTCTTCCCGTTGATCTCCGCTGGAAGCAGCTGCCCTGGATTTTCAGTAAAGGCTTTCTCCATCATGAGGAGAATCATCTCAAGGGTGGCATGCCAATTCGCGTCAAACGGCTCAACTCCTTGCGATATATGCTCATCGATGGACTCCATTATGCGTTCCATGCCTACTTCGATGGCTTTTTTGGTCATTTCATTCTCCCGATTAAGAAGTAAAACGACTTTTAATTTCCATTAAGCCTATGCTGCGCACCTACTTCTCTTTATCGCTCCATATACTCTGTTAGTCTTTCATAAAGTTTCTCAAACTCTACCTTTAAATATACTTTCATTGGCAAGCCTGTTTTTTTTTCTACTACGACGTAAGAGGCACATAGCCTTTTTCTTGCATTAATCAGCTCTATTCTAGTTAACCCTGTTGCTTCTGATAATTCTTCCAGGGGCTGATATACCCAAGCATTCCCTTCAGTCCGTTTTTCAGTCATTGAGATTAGATGCGAAAGCAGCAAAGCGGGGGCTACGCCACCTAGTGCTCTTGCCAGGATGGGATGATAGATTGCTTTTCTCTCATCCAATAAAGCCATAAGCTGTTTTTCATTTCCTTTTGCATTCTCGATACTCATCTTGACCTCCAAGAACAGATTTATTATGGATTACAGCTGCGCCAATCGCCTATAATTCAGCGTAGCCCTTATATGCTCATAGCTATAGCTCTGCCGAAAAAAGCTTTGTCCACCAAACATTATATTTTGAGGCACGTTTGGCAAGGCTCGATACATCGACTATGTCCCTTCTGCTTCCTTAAAGTCACCCACTACATCTCTTTTCGAGGATCTATTATAAGAGCGAGATTTTGATCTAGCACTTGGCTGTTCTGCGCTTGGTTGTTCTATCAGTGGTTCCCTATTGTATTTATCCAGGCCGATGAATGCCCTTAGTTCAGTATTTTCACCTAAATTTTCCATTGCACGTTCGCCATCCATTGCGGTCCGGAGCATTTTAAATACAGCCGCTTCGGAAAGCGCTAATTCTCTCAGGAGATCCGGACCAATTGTTTTTTCATTGTTAGCCAAGGCGAATGTATACGCATTTAGGAGCCAGTCTTTCAGCACGCCTATGCAACCTATGCTCCTTTCATATAAAAATTCCCAATGTTCAAGGAGGTCGGGTTCTTCCTCGAACGGAAGGTGCTTTTGAAATGTAGCTATAACGCTTTTAAAATAAGTCAAATCAGGTTCTTGGAGTTTATATCGCTGAAAATGGATGTCCACACTTCTTCTGCTCAGCTCTTCATTTAAATTTCTGAAAAGCCGGAGCTCATAAGTTCCGATCAAGATAAATGTGGTTTTTGAATGCATGGCCAATGATTTTATAACCTTGAGATTCTTTTCTAACACTTTTGGGCTTGTTCCTAATATAAGGGTATGTGCTTCATCTAAAATAAATTGTTCGGCTTTTCTGTATTGAAGTGCGTTTAGAAAGCTTTCCTTTAAAGCCCTGAGGGTACCTTGTCTGATCGATCCTATTTCCGGCTCAGTTTTACGACCTATAAAGCAATCAGGCTCTATTACGGCTTTTAATGCTTCCTTATAAAAATAAATCCAATCTAATTTCTCAGTTTCTGAGCCCAGAAGTTCCAATACCGGGATTGGGAAAAATGCGGGATCCGCTTCCATTTTCATTATATTTTTTTGTACAACATCCTTTACGACTTTTTTCCCCAATGTAGATTTTCCAGAGCCCGAGGGACCAATCAGGAGAAGGATCTGAGGTTTAGCAGGCCCGGAAAGGATTGTCTGTATTTTTTTGTGAGCCTTTAACAGGAAAGGATGGCCGATCGTCTTCTCTTTGAAGTAGAGAATCTTATCGTCGTCGGATTTGGCCAGTAGTTCTCTCGGGAATCCGTTTTCAGAAGTCATTGAATATCTCCAGTTTTTTACATGGTTCCTGCTTCGATTCCGATTCTGCAGGAGCACTGGCTTCTGAATCCTTGCTCACCAGACGTAATTTAGGCGTTAACTCTTCGGTTATCTTCGAATGAACTTTTCTCATTTCATCGTCTTTGAGGCGCCTTATCATAAGTTTTTCATCGGCCTCAATGGATCTTGTATTCTCAGCAACTTGCCTGAGAGAGATTCCCTTTAACTTATTGGAAACCGATCGTTGTTTCCTTTTCTCCTCGGAAAGTAAATAGAGTTCTTTAAGAGACCTTCCTTTGAACTCCGCATAGAATTCTGAAATGCATTCTATCCACTGCCCTCCGACGTAAGCATATGCTATACCGACATCCATTGGATCATACCTCACTTCAACCTTCTTGTTTTCAACCGATGGTTCTCTGAAAACATCTGACCAATAACGTATGCCATTAACCCGAATGCCTCTTGTATAGCTGATTTTTACAAATCCTTTTTTAGGGCTGGGCAGCGTATCAATTATAAATCCCCGAGTATATGGTATTAGTTTCTGTGGGCGTGACCCTGTTTTCCGAATTGAAGCCTCGAAGCATTCACGCGGGCTTTCGCCCAAGGTTGAATGTGGGTTTGTATCGTATACTTCGTAGGCATAATGGCAGAGCCTGTCAAATAACAATGGTAGCGCCCATACGGCCAAATTCTTTGGGTTATTGGATTTAGTTACTTTTCTGACATCCTTCGTTATTTGTGTATTGCCAGCAAGGTTATATATAAATTCAGTATTGATCGTGCCAAATATTCTTTCGATTACTGAACCAAATCTTGATTTAGCAGGCGGCCTGGTCTTTTTTGATACGCCATACCTGGCCAGAAGGGTTTCAAAATGAACGCTCCTGAATTCCGGTCCTCCATCTGTTACGATGAGTTGCGGCAGTCTTCCGAACCTGTGCACGCATATCCGCAATGCCATCATACAGCTGATCGCAGATGGCTTTTCATGTGACAAATACGCTACCAGTACTCTTCTTGAATATGCATCTATCATGCAAGTCAGTGTCGGCCTGCCGAGATTTATATTCTTCTCCGAACTCACCAGTTCAAGATCGAGGGTTGTATGGTCAATATGACAAATTTGAAAGGGCCTTTGACCGTGTCTCGGTGTGGTATATTCAAGATTCCAATAGAATTTTTCTTCCGAGTAGGCAGCTCTCTTCCCCTTTCTTTTTAAAATCGTTTCTTGCTTGTCCATTTTACGGATTCGGTATTTCACGGTATTATAGCTTGGTGCATGAATCCCCAGCTGCCTGCATTTAAGTAAGACTGCGCCGTATACGCTCGAGATTCTTTTTTGTTTTTTTGTTCTATATTCTTCTTCTATGGCCTCATCTATGATCTGCAAGGTTTCATACGGTATTTTCTCTTTCCGATTCCCCTTTAACGAAATCTTTGGGAGAAGTCCAACATAGCCGTCACCATATTGTGTCTCTGCCGAACGAAATTGCGCAATCCAGTTATCAATAGTTCTCTTATTAACTGGCAAATTTACTTTGGGTTCACCTTCCAAGTAAGGCTTTATGATGGATAGCCGCCTATTGGCCTCATCACGCTCTTGGGAGTTGGCGCGATTCATAATCAGGTCAGCTTCGTTTATTCCGGCAATTTCTTCAATGCCACTTGCTCTTCCCTCAAGTACAAATTTTTCAAGAAGATCTATGCGCAGATCAATGCAGTTTTCACCATCAACTCTGAGTAATTTTATTTTTTCAGGTGTGATGCTTAAGATATTATATTCGCTATCTTCCAAAATGAGCCGCTTACCTGGCTCCAAATTTAAAACATTCGGACTCGTCTTTTCTTTTTTAAAGGTCCGGAAATTCACATATGCAGTTGCCGATGCCTTATCTGTAAAGACTTCTACGTTTTCTGGGAGCGCAAGATCCTGCGTATGTATATCTACATAAATTAATTCATTCGCAATCGCATGATAGATAAGGTCCGGGTTTATTTCTTCGTCGAGCAATCTTTTTAAGCTAATGCTTTGTTCAGACGAGATAAAGCTTATTAGCTCTTCTAGGTCGGAGTGCTCTTGCTTACTTCTCATTGTCATAGTAGTCCTGCAATAATTCGAAATTCCGGTGAAATGTCCAGTTAATCTTCTTGGATGAATATAGGCGATAGTACAGGCCGAACAATCTCGCGTACTCTTCGCCAGGGGGGCAACGCCATTCCCCTTGATCGTCCACACCAAACCGCTCTGGCGCTTTCTCAGCCAGTTTCAGAAGATCTTTTTCAGTTTTACATTCTTCCCACCCAGCTTCAGCCTTTTTTATTACAAAGAAGTCTGGCGTATGCATCACGCCCAACTTCCTTTCCCTGTAGTAAACGAGCTTAATCGGCCCAGGCTGATCGTAGTACTCTAGAACCTCCTTATCATATTCAAGCTCGTATATTCTCGGGAGTTCTACGGTATGACTTTCGAACTGTATGGTACAACGCATTTTACGACTCGCATATTTACCGCTTACATTATTTCTTTTACTCTCTACGCTTCTTGATGGTTCGGCTGACCTGATATGGCTTATGAGTTTTATTGCTTCGGGGGTTAGTCGATTCTCCTGGCACCATTGTTCGAATTCTGACTTTGACATCATAAGCACCTCAAACTTTATAGCCGTATATCCTTCTTATTTCTTTATATTCATCATGAATCCATTTATCTTTCACACGGGGGTTTCTTCCCAGCGATTGTTTAATTCTGGCGCGAGTTGGTTTTTCATCCATAATGGAGAGGGCGAGGATGATGTTTCTTATTTTTTCGCATTCCCTTTCACGATCGAAGGCGGCCTGTTTTTTTCTAACTTCAAGGTACCTGGAACTAATTTCCTTGGTTAACTCGGGGCAATGACGATAAAGGGTCTTTTTCGAAACTCCTATTTCACGAGCTAATTCAGCTAAAGACGTGGGCGGATATTCAAGTGCTTTTTTAAGATCTGATTCCAGTTCATTCTTCTTAATTTCGGTAATTCGGGTTGCCTTTTTTCTTTTGAATTTTTCAGCTAACCTTTTCAAGCCGCCTGGTGTCTCTGCGTGGATATCCTTTGAAAGGAGGTCAGTTAATGTGATTTCTGCGTTATAGCAGAACCTGAGCTGCTCTATTAAACCAGGGATATTCCCGTGACACCAGTCCCATCCTGTTGTTGTGCTTATATCGAAGTGCTCTGAGAGGTCTCTGTAGTTGCCGTTAAAGAAGTAGACGAGATACCAGTTGAAATTATTCATCAGATGCTCTTTCGAGAAGGTTATCTCATTAGCTTTCTCAATAAGCTCCGCAATGTTTTTTGAACAAAACCGGTCCCAGGCCTGTTCTCTTTCATCATTCTTCTCGATATTTTCATCTTTTTTGATTTCGGTGCTACCCAGCCAGTTCGCGCAACGTTGGCAAAATCCAGGGGGCACTTTCTTCTCCAGGATATTCATGCAATGGCCGCAGTTTGGACATTCATTCACAATATAAATATTGTGGCGAAGGCAGATTTGGTATTTTTGTAGATGCCAGAGTAGTGGATAATAAATTGTATTTTCTTTGCATTGCCAGTCCTCAAGGCAAAGGGGGCACCATGCCAATTCTTTTCTAAGAAGGAACTGCCAATTTAAAATCGATTTAATTGGTAGCAGTGTCGTATATTCTAGGTCCTTGAGCTGGGTTTTTTCTTCCATCAAAGTAATATAATCGGTTGCGACCTTGCCAAAGCCGTTTATTGATTGCGGATATGTTCTGAACCAGGCGGAATCGAATCCATCATTATTATTGGTTTCACCCTTCAAGCCCAATTCTTTCAAAAAGGTATCCATCCTTACCCGATGAGCATCAGCGTATCGAGACAGGAGACTTGTCCCGGACTCGACTTCTGCCGTCCCTATTCCTACAGGCTCTAAATGGTAAAAGGAGCTCCTTGCCGGAATATTTATTGGCTGGTCGTCAAACAATGTAAAAATTGGTTCATCCATAAAACCCCTTGTTGGGATGATCATGAGTCTAGTGAGAAATCATATTTGAGGCTATCTGGACCGTCTGTCGAGATTGAGGTGGTCGAGCCGAGGTCAACCACAGCCGACCACCTCTTTATCTCAGCTGGCCTTTTTATGCTCCTGGACCTCGACCTTTCTGGCAGTATAGGCCGAATTTACAATCTGCCAGAAGGCTTCAAGGTCATCATTTGAGAGCGAATTCAGATAGGGCGGCAGTTGTTCTTTGATCTTTTGAAACGACTTTCCCGATAATCCAGTTTTTCCTGTGCCGGTCTTATTTGGAGTGTCCCCACCTTTTTCCGGTTCATCAGCATGCTTGGCCTTGGATATTAACGACCTGATTGATCCATATTTTCTTTCGACGAGCTGTCGGTCTTTTTCAGAAAGGTCCTTCATGACTTTATCGACCGTTTCTTTCCTAAAATCCTGACAGATTGCCTTAACTTTCTCGCCCTCCACATCATCGCATTCCAGGCTCAAGTCGCTCGCTTCAATTATGAGAGCTTTGATTACGCTGCCCTCAGTAATTTTCGAAGATTTACGGGCCTCAGCTTTAACCAATCCGTCGAACCCTATCCATTTGGCTTCTGCTTCTTCCATGCCCCTAATGAGCTGCAGGGCATTGTCTTTGCTGATTTTCGGACTCTTCAACAGATTCATCTTTTGCTCGCTTTCTTGGTCTACGGACCAAAGATTTTGATTGTTGAACGATTCAACAACTGACATTTACGGCCCCGATATGGGATTCCTCCTTCCCTGCGTTTATTAACGACAAATGGCTCAATTTTGGTTCTGATTTGGCTCTTACAAGAGGTCTTGTTGATGTTTTTTTCATTTACAGAAGCCCTGCCCCATGGTATTATTTAGAAAATGAGGTGTTATTTTCAGAGTCGGAAAATAACATAAACTGAGAATATTATAACATGGAATCTGTAGCTGTCAACCCCCTTTCTACAAGTTTTTTTGAAATTTATTTAAAACTATGGATAATCGAGATAAATTAGGTCTTTTCTTCCGGACGGTTAGGAAGGCACAAAAAAAATCTCAGCTGGATGTCACCTCGGACATCAAAGACGCGGAGCAAAAGGAAATTACTATTTCCCAAGCTGCTTTGGCGAAGTTTGAGAGTAACAAGGCGGCTTCTCTTTCTACAAAGAAGCTTTCACTAATAGCGCCCAAACTTAACATCAACCCCGATTATGTTTTGAACGGGTTTGGGAATCCCTTCAAGCCGGCCAGCCTAGACTCAATTATTAAAATGTTTTTCCCCGAGGATACTCTCGGCAATATAGATTTCTGGCTTATAGATCTAATAATAGAGAGTAATCCCAACGCATCACTTTTAGCTTTGAAACCGAGTATGCTCCCCGGGGCAGACAGAAGACTTTTAAGGAAGCGGGGTGCGCACCATCTTTACGGGCTTGTTATAAAGGATTCCGAGGACAATCTGATTTTGTTCCGACGGGAGGACAAGGACGAGTTTTTTGATGAATTCGAGTTGCAGAGACTGATCAAAGGAAGGCCTGTAACTCAGCAAACGGCGACTATCGACCCAGAACTCTTCGCAAAAATGCGAGAAAAATGGTCAGAGCTTAATAACGATGACATTAGGCCAATACTCGAGTCCATAATTAGAAGAGAAGACATCATTTTTTTGAAGCGCCTAATCAATAAGGTGAGCTCTGACCAGACACAACTACCAGATAAGGAAGAATACGAACGGATATCTAAGAAAATTGGAAAGCTGGATAATCGCGGCCTTGCGATCCTACTCGAAATGCTATTACCAGAAATTGGCAAAGTTCTAAAAAATATAACACGGTCTATTTATTGAACCGTGACCAACCTTCTGAGGGAAATAACAGGATATGTTTTTAACTTCAGGAAGGTTGGTATGGAAAAAGAGAAGAAGGCAGCGTCTTCAGGAAGTGACTTTGCTTCATAAAATTGCTAAACGGCGCGGTTTATTTTTGAAGCATAAGCTTGCTCAAGCGTTTTTGAAGCATAAGTTTGCTTATAAGCAAACTTATGCTTCAATTCACAAGTTGTGCCTTGGTGCTGCTTGAAAATCTGGCGGAGGGTGAGGGACTCGAACCCCCAAGGGCGTTAGCCCGCCGGTTTTCAAGACCGGTGACTTACCATTAGCCTAACCCTCCGGATTGGGGACTGCTGGAAAATTCGGAGAAGGGAAAACTACGCCTAAGCTCAACTGCTGTCATTCTGAGGGAGCTTTCGCGACCGAAGAATCCCGGCGTAAAACAAGGAGAGAGATCCTTATCTCGCCCATCCCTGGGGCGCGACCCTTCGGGCTGCCGCGCCTTCGGCGCAGCATTCAATTTTTGCTATCCTGCAAAAATTGTCGTTTCACTCAGAATGACAGAAAAACTGACCCCCTCACCTTCATCCTCTCCCCTTGGGGAGAGGAAATTACCGCTTTTAAAAAGACCGGTTCAAAAACTCGTCATTTGCGAAGGGGCAGCAACTCTTATTTAAATTAACCCATCCTGCGGATTATTTCAAGGCCCCCTGTGTACGGCCTGAGGGCCTCGGGCACGACGACGCTGCCGTCCTCCTGCTGGAAGTTCTCAAGTATCGCCACAAGTGTCCTGCCCACGGCAAGGCCGCTGCCGTTCAATGTATGCACGAACCTGGGCTTGCCGCCCTTTGGCCTGAAGCGGATATTGGCCCTTCTTGCCTGGAAGTCCTCGAAATTCGAGCAGCTCGAAATCTCCCTGTACTTGCCCTGTCCGGGCAGCCAGACCTCTATGTCGTAAGTCTTTGCCGAAGAGAAGCCCATGTCGCCGGTGCAGAGCGCGACCACCCTGTAATGGATGCCGAGCCTCTTCAAGACCTCTTCGGCATTCGCAGTGAGCTTCTCAAGCTCGTCATACGAACTGTCCGGGTGCGAGAACTTCACGAGCTCTACCTTGTCAAACTGGTGCTGGCGTATGAGGCCCTTTACGTCCTTGCCGTAAGAGCCTGCCTCGCTCCTGAAGCAGGGCGTGTAGGCGGCGTACTTTACCGGCAGCCTCTCTTCGTCGATTATCTCGTCGTAATGAATGTTCGTAACAGGGACCTCTGCGGTGGGGATGAGCCAGTGGTCGGTGCCCTCGATTTTGAAGAGGTCTTCTTTGAATTTTGGCAGCTGGCCAGTGCCCATGAGGGCCGCGCTCTTCACCATGAAAGGGGGTAGCACCTCTGTATAGCCGTGCTGCCTGGTGTGGAGGTCGAGCATGAAGTTTATGAGCGACCTCTCCAGGAGCGCGCCCGCGCCCACGAGAAGAGAGAAGCGCGCGCCGGATATCTTCCCGGCGCGCTCGAAATCGAGGATGCCGAGTGATTCGCCCAGCTCGTCGTGTTCTTTCGGAGAGAACTTGAAATCAGGCGCATTGCCCCATGTCCTTATTACCGGGTTATCGTTGGAGTCTTTACCGATGGGCACAGAAGGGTGCGGCACATTCGGCACGACAAGGAGAAAATTGCTGAGCTCCTCTTCGACCTTTGCTACATCTGCATCAAGGGCCTTGAGACTCGCGCCCTCTTCCTGCATCTCGGCTATGAGGGCGGAAGCGTCCTTCTTCTCCTTCTTGAGCTTCGCTATCTCTTCAGAGACGGCGTTCCGCCTCGCGCGCAGCGACTCGGCCTCAGTGAGGAGCTTTCGCCTTTGGGCGTCAAGCTGCCTGAAGCCCGAGAGGTCTATCGCGCCTCCACGGGTCTTTAGCCTTCTTTCGACCTCTTCGAGGTTCTCTCTTAAAAATTTAACATCTAACATGGTCGATATCTCTTATGTATAATTTTAGTCTGTATCGAATGCAGCTGAACTGCAAAGACCCCCTCACCCCTGCCCTCTCCCCCAAGGGAGAGGGAAAAAACTGTCCGGCTCTTTGGGGAGAAAGATCTTCACCCTCCCCTCAGTCCCCTCCCGTCAAGGGAGGGGAAAAAAACCCGGCAAATCAGATAAAAGGACACCCCTTCGACGCCAAGTGGAAATAAGACCTCAGGTGCGCTCAAGCGACGGATTATAAATCAATCCCCCTCTTTTTTCCACCTTTTGTAAAGGTCGTTCTCCACCCCGAGCACATCAAGGACCTTTCCTACCATAAAACCGGCCAGGTCGTCGATTGTAGAGGGCTTGTGATAGAAGGCGGGCATTGCTGGAAGTATGACAGCCCCGGCCCTTGAGAGCCTGAGCATGTTCTGCAGGTGGATGGCGGAGAGCGGCGTCTCCCTGGGCACGAGGACAAGGGGGCGGCGCTCTTTCAGCATGCAGTCGGCCGCCCTCTCTATGAGATTGCCGGAGACGCCCGTTGCCACCCTCGCGAGCGTGCCCATTGAGCACGGGCAGATTATCATCGCCTTTACAAGGGCTGAGCCGCTTGCCGCAGAGGCTGTGAGGTCGTCATACGGCAGGCTTCTTAACCTTCCCTTCAAGGAAAGGCCCTTTGATGCGAGAGCCGCCTTTATGGTTTCGGCGGGCTTATCAGCGCAGTCAAGGCCGAGCTCCTCTTTCAACAGGAGAAAACCAGTTGGGGAGATGATGAGTTCGACATCATCTCCCCTTGAAAGAAGCTCTCCTATGAGCTTGATCCCGTATAGGGCGCCGCTTGCCCCGGTGAGGGCGACCAGATATCCAGCCAATTTCAGTCCCGTCCGTAGGGGGCTTGCGTCAACCCCGTTCTAAAATCCTATATTAAGTGAAGGTCTATCTCCCCCTCACCCCTGCCCTCTCCCCCAGGGGAGAGGGCGGCAAAAGCCTGCTCAGAGATCTTCCCCCTTTTCTAAAGGGGGACTGAGGGGGATTATCTTCGCCGAGATCCTTCGTCGCCTACGGCTCCTCAGAATGACAGCTTTTCACCCTCCCCTCATTCCCCTCCCGTCAAGGGAGGGGAGGTCTGTAAGGGCACCGCCCTGCAAAAACCGCCCCTACTTCCTGGGCTTCACGATAATATATATGGTGTTGCCGCCCCTTTCAACGAGGAAGAGGACCACTTCGTTCTTTTCAGCCTCGGTAAGGGCCTTGCTGTAGTCGTTCATGCTCCTGATGGGCTTTCTGTCTATCTCTTTTACGATGTCGCCTCTACGGAGGCCCGCTTCAGAAGAGGGGCTCTCTGGCTTCACGGAGCTTATTATGACGCCGTCGGTCTCTTTCTTGCCGAGGCGTTTTGCTATCTCGGGCGTTATGGGCTGCGCGGAGAGGCCGAGCCTCTTATCCGGCGTGCCGTCTGTCTCATCGGCTGGCACAGCCTCCGCTTCCTCTTCGTCTACCTTTGTGCCGACCTTTATGAAGAAGGTCTTCTCCTTGCCGTCCCTGAGGGCCTTTATCTCGACGGACTTTCCGGGGACCGTTGTCGCGACTATCCTGGGCAGGTCGCTTATCTCGTTAACCGGCTTGCCGTCAAAGGATACGATGATGTCGCCGGCCTTGAGCCCCGCCTGGTCAGCGGGCTCTCCGGGGTTCACGGAAGATATGAGTACGCCCCTTGCCTCTTTCAGGCCAAAGGACCTGGCAAGCTCAGGCGTCAGGTCCTGAATGCTCACGCCTATCCAGCCCCTCGTGACCTTGCCGGTCTCCTTCAACTGCAACAGCACTTCCTTGACCATGTTTATGGGAGTTGCAAAACCGATCCCCTGGCCGCCCGCGACAATCGCCGTGTTTATGCCCACGACCTCCCCCTTAATGTTAAAGAGCGGGCCGCCCGAGTTGCCGGGGTTAATGGACGCGTCGGTCTGAATGAAGTTGTCATAGGGGCCCGCGCCTATTATCCTGCCCTTCTGGCTCACTATGCCTGCCGTAACCGTGCCGCCAAGGCCAAAGGGGTTGCCAATGGCAAGGACCCATTCGCCTATCTGCAGGGCTTCCGAGTCGCCTATGGTGGCCACCGGCATGCTGTCGTCGGGCTTTATTTTTATGAGAGCTATATCGAGCTTCTGGTCCTGTCCGACAACCTTTGCCTTGTATTCATTCTTGTCCTCGGAGAGGGTCACTATGATCTCGGTGGCGTTCTCTATGACATGATAATTGGTCAGTATGAAGCCTTCCTTGTTTATAATGAAGCCTGAACCCAGGCTCTGGCGCTTCAATTCCTTGCCCCTGGGCTCGTTGAAAAACCTGTTGAAGTCGTCGCCGAAGAACTCCTCGAATGGCCCCCTGAACTCGGGGAAGGGCATCGTGGGCCTCTCCTTCATGACCTGCGTGGTAGATATGTTGACGACCACCGGCGAGAGCTTCTTTGCCAGCTCCACGAAGTTGCTGGGGACAGGGCCGGTGACCTGCGGGCTCGAGTTCGCGTCCTTCCAGAAAGTCTGGGCGATCGTCTGCGTCGTCATGTCGTACCTGGCCGTGAACATTATGCCGGCCATTACGGAGATGACCGCGACCAGAACGATGGTCTTCAGACCGAATCCGGTTTTCTTCTCTTTCATTTTTGCTCCTGCCACGATGTTAGCAAATTTTGCTGAGAGAATAGGAATGGCCCGGCTGGGAATAGCCGGGCCGAT
>Ga0209342_10001760_pt1 | contig 23980 bp, 28 predicted proteins | sample RifCSP16_2_FD_184023 | JGI IMG/M metagenome (GOLD analysis project Ga0209342, IMG submission 184023) | Soil microbial communities from Rifle, Colorado - Rifle CSP2_sed 16_2 (SPAdes) (version 2) | ecosystem: Environmental > Terrestrial > Deep subsurface > Rock core/Sediment | place: Rifle... | reverse complement strand
CCTCCCGCGCCCTCCTCACGCGACCGAGACCGGAGATTGCCGCGACGACCCCGTCGTACACCGCGCGGAACGCGTCGAGGAGGGCGCGGGAGGCCCCGAGGAGTCCATGACCCGCCGCGACGTAGGCGACGTCCACGTCCTTGGCACGGGGCGTGTGGGGAATGAGCCACGTCCGGCCCACGACGAGGAACGTTCCGGCTGCGGCCGCGAGGACGAGGAGTGCCTCGAAGAGTCGGGAGGGAGCCCACGGATCGTACGCGTTCGGCTGCGGTAGAAGGCCGAACAGGACGGAGGGCACGAGGCCGATCGCCACGCAGAGGGCCGCGGTGGTCGCTTGGGCCGCGCGCATGACGACTGGCGGGTCGCGTCCCTCCGCATCTCCGGGACGCAGGAACACGAAGTAGCCGACCTTGAGAAACGAGAGGAAGGTGCCGAACGCTGCGACCTCGAGGAGAATGCGGAGCACGAGGAGGTCGTGGGCCGCGTCGAGGACCATGCCCTTGGAGACGTAGCCGTTGAAGCCGGGGACGCCGCTGATCGCGAACGCCGCGACCCAGAACGTGGCGGCGGTCACGGGCATCTTCCGCCCGAGCCCGCCGAGCCGGTCCATCGTCTCCTGGCCCGTCGCGTGGACGACCGCGCCGATCGCCATGAACAGGAGCGCCTTGTAGAGGATGTGGTTGAACACATGCGCCATCCCACCGTTGAGGCCCGCGGCCGTGCCGATGCCGACGCCTGCGACCATGTAGCCGACCTGGCTCACGATGTGGTACGAGAGGAGCTTCCGCATGTTGTTCTGGACGAGGGCGAAGGAGACGCCGTAGACCGCCATCACGCCGCCCATGAGGGCGATGGCCTCCACGCCGGGCGCCGCGCGCGCGAACAGGTACACGGCCGCCTTCGTCGTGTACACGCTGAGGAAGACGCTCGCGGCGATGTGCGCGCGCGGATACGCGTCCGGAAGCCAGGTGTGGAGCGGGATGAAGCCGACGTTCACTCCCGCCCCCAAGGCAATCAGGACGGAGGACCACCAGCCGGACACGGGACCGACGGCCAGGCTGCCCGTCTCGAAGAAGTGGAGGGCGATTCCCCCCGCGAGGAGCGCGCCGCCGAAGACGTGGAATAGCAAGTACCGGAACCCCGCGGGGACCGCGTCGCCTCCGCGTTCCCAGACGAGCAACGTCGACGTGATCGCCATCGCCTCCCAGAAGAGGAGAAGCGTCACGTAGTCCCCCGCGAAGACCGCGCCGAGGCTCGTGCCCGCGTACAGCAGGGCGTAGAGGTGGAGGCGGGGCCGCGCGAACGCGGCCGCGTAGAGGGAAGCGACCAGGGTGATGAGGGAGAAAATGTAGCCCGTGAGGAGGGAGAGGCGATCGGCTCGGAGGAGGACCAGCTTGTACTCCATGAACGGGACGACCCATCCCGAGCCCTCCGCGAGCAGGAACGTGAGGGCGGTGCCGAGAACGGCGAGAGCGACGAGGTAAACCTGCCGTGCCCGCCCTTTCAGGAGGAGAAGGGCGGGAGCGCCGAGAAGGTAGACGAGGAACGGAGGCACGAACAGGCTCATGGGAACAACCCCCGGGCGAGGTTGCGGGCGACTTCAAAGGGGCCGAAGGGGAGGCCGGTCCACACCCCGAGGACGAGCGCCCCGAGGGCGGTCACGAGCACGGGGACGTAGACGGCACGGGCGCCCTCGCCGCGCTCCGTCGGCGATGCGGCGAAGAACGCCCGCACGACGATCGGAAAGAAGTACGCGACGTTCAGGACGGAGGACGTTACGAGGATCAGGACGAGGAGCCATTGGTTCGCCTCCCAGGCGCCGAGGGACAGGTACCACTTGCTCACGAACGGCGCCATCGGCGGCAGACTCGCCATCGCGAGCGCCGCAAGGGTGAAGGCCACCATCGTTCCCGGCATCCTGCGGCCGACGCCGTCGAGCTCGCTGATGCGCGTCTTTCCCGTCTCCAGGGCGATGCTGCCCGCGACGAAGAACATGCACAGCTTCGCGAACCCGTGCGCGGCGATGTGGAATGCGGCGCCAAGGAGGGCCGCAGGCGTGAGGAGCGCGGCACCGAGGACGATGTACGACAGCTGACTGATTGTCGAGTACGCGAGGCGCAACTTGAAGTTGTCCTGGGTGAGCGCGAGGACCGAGCCGATGAGGATCGTCGTCGCGGCGAGGGCAATGAGCACGGACTGGAGGCCGAGGGAGGCCGTGAGGCCGGGGCCGAGGAAGAAGAAGACCGTCCGGAGGATCCCGAATACGCCCGCCTTCACGACCGCCACAGCATGGAGGAGGCCGCTGACCGGTGTGGGGGCCACCATCGCGGAGGGGAGCCAGCCGTGGAGCGGGAAGATCGTCGACTTGACCCCGAATCCCGCGATGAGCAGAAAGCCGATTGCCTGAATCGTTCCCGTGGGCAGGGCGGCGAGGGAAGGGTTGCCGCCCGCCACGAAACCGACGTCGGCCGTCGCGCCGACGGAGATGGCGAGCCCGGCGAGGATCGCCGCGCCGCCCCCCAGGGTGTACACGAGGTATTTCCGCCCCGCCCGGTGCGCCTCCTCACTGCCCTCATGGGCGACAAGGGGGTATGTGGAGATCGTCAGGATCTCGTAGAAGACGAGGAGAGTGAACAGGTTCGCGGAGAGGGCGACGCCCATCGTCGCGCCGATCACGGAGGCGAAGCATGCGTAGTACCGCGCCTGCGCGTGCTCGTTCCGCCCGCGCATGTAGCCGATCGAGTACACCGTCGTCGGAATCCAAAGGACGGAGGCGACCGTCGCAAACAGGAGGCCGAGGAGGTCCGCGCGGAATCCGATCACGAGGCCGGGCGCGAGCACGAAAAGGTCCGCGGAGACGGGGGTCCCGTCGATGGCGGCGGGAATCAGGCTTGTTACGAGGAGGAACGTGCCTACGGACACGCCGAGGCTCACCGCCTCGCGCGGGTTCGGCCGGCGGCGGAGCCCGAGGATCGCGGGGACCGCGAGGAAGGGAAGGGCGACGCAGAGCAGGATCGCGATCAACCCCTCAGCCTCCTAATTCCGCGAACGCTCAGGGAGCCTGTCTGGCGGTACACGTTCACCATAAGGGAGAGTGCGAGCGCCGCGACGATGACCTCGATGACGACGATCGTGAACACGATCGCCTGCGCCCGCCCGAGGTCGTTCAGGAGGAATCCCGCGAGGACGAAGGTGACGGTCACCGCCTTTCCGAGGATTTCGAGACCCAGGAGGACCTTCAGGAGGCTCTCCCTCGCGACGAGCGCGTACAGGCCCGTGACGAACAGAGCGACGATCCCCGCGATGCCCGCGGAGACCCACGCCTCCGTCATCGCCCCTCCCTCTCGGGCTCAAGGAGGTGCAGGATTCCCAGCACGCCGGCGAGGACGAGGAGCGCCTGCACGGCAAGGTCGAGGCCCCGAACCTCCCACAGCCACGGGCCGATCCAGGGGGTGTCGACCGCGCCCGAGCGGCCCGCGGGCACTGCGGAGAGCAAGAAGACTAGGAGGGCTCCGCCGAGGACGACGAAGGCGAGCGCCGCAACCGCCTTCCCTCTAGCCATCCGCGTCCTCCCTCCCGGTCGTCAGCGTGATTGCAGTCAGAAACAGTACGGCGGTGAGCCCCGCACCCACGGTGAGTTCGAGCACTGCGGCGTACGGCGCGGCGAGGAGCGCGAAGGCACCCGCGAGGATCGCGCTGCCCAGCGCGAACGCGAGCACGGAGCGGACGAAGTCGCGGAGCCCGATTGCGGCGACGAATCCCGCGAGGGAGGCCGCGAGGAGGATGCCGAGGACGACGGCGTCAGGCGGTGCAGCCACCGTGCTCACCCCCGAGCGCCACCCGCTCCGTCATCGTCCTTCCTTCCGGCGGGCGACATATAGGGGTCACTCCTTTACTGTAAGGGAAAACCACTAGCGACCGGTCGGACGAGGAGACAAGGACCGCCCCTCTCGCCTGCCTTGCCTTGGATACATACAAACCTTTCATCACCTTTCTCCCGGAGCGACGGAGAAGGACATCTCGATGGCCCCTGGGTCGGGACTGAGGATGCGACGTCTCATCGTCGCCGTCGACGGCTCCGAGGGAGCCTCGACCGCCGTGCGCGCGGCCATCCGGCTCGCCACGCCCCCTCGCGCCCGCGTCGAAGCGCTCGGCATCGTGCCGAAGATCCCCGAGGTCGCCCGCCACCCGGAAGCCGCCCGCGCTCTGATGGAACGAATACGGGAGGATACGAAGACCTACGTGAACATCGCGCAAGCGGCAGTCGCGGAGGCGGGCCTTGAGGCGGACGCGACGGTTCTCGAGGGTCATCCCGCCGAGGAGATCTGCGCCTACGTGGGGCGCGCGAATCCCGACCTGACCGTGCTCGGGAGCCGGGGTCTCGGGGCCCAGAGGATTCACCTCGTGGGGAGCGTCGGGTACGCCGCCGCCCACTTCGCGAAATCGTCCGTCCTCATCGTGCGCCAGGACCGCCCGATCAGGAGAATCCTAGCGGCGGTCGATGGTTCCGACCCTGCGGTGCGGGCGGCAGAGTGGGCCGCAGAGTTGGCCAGGGCACACAAGTCGACGGTCACCCTCCTGTACGTCATCCCTCAGGATACGGAAGAGGTGAAGTTCACGGTCTCACGGGGAGTCGGAGAGCCGTTCCTCGGGCCGATCGCGAAGTCCATGGGGGACCGCGGCATCGCCGTTCAGCGTCGGGTCGAGTACGGCCGGCCCGCGGCGACGATCGTCCACGTGGCGAAGGAGGGGTACGACCTCGTCGTGCTCGGTCACCAGGGCCGCGGGGCCCAGCCGACGTTCGCGCTCGGCGGCGTGACGGACAAGGTGCTCCACTACGCACCCTCCTCCACGCTGGTGGTCCGGTGACGATTCAGAAGCTCATCAGGGTCATCGTCGTCGGGACGGCAGGCTCCTATCGCGCGACCGAGGACGGGTTGACGGCGCTCAAGTGCATGGATGTCACGGATGTGGAGCGCGGCGAGCATCACTTCCTCGTGGAGGGATGGCTGCCCCAGGTGTGGTTCGAGGAGTTGAGGTTCATCCTCGAAGAAGGCACCCACGGGAGCGCCACCGTCATCTGGGACGATTCCGTCGACCCCGCGGTCACCATTGCGCCCGTCTCCCTGGTGAACCCGCGAGTCGCCAGGCCATTCGAGACGTTCGTCGAGCTGTTCTCGCTCCCCGGCCGCGAGGGGTACGACCCGACCTTCCTCACGTTCCTCATCCTCCCGATCTTTTTCGGGTTCGTCATCGGCGACTACGGGTACGGCATCGTCTTCGTGGTCGCGGGATGGTACGTGCGCCGTCGGTTCCGGACGCCGGTCGCAGAGCTCGCTTCCACCCTGACGATCGCCGGCGGCATCTGGTCGATCGTGTTCGGCCTCTTCGTGTTCGCCGAGTTTTTCGCGTTCCACACGGAGGTCGGCCCCCTGTCCCTCCACCTCATCGACCGGCTGGAGGACGTGCCACAGATCCTCCTCATCTCGATTGGCATCGGACTCGTCCACCTGACCCTCGGCCTCATCATCGGCTTCGTGTACGAGCGGCGGCGTGCGGGGCTCCGCGCCGCGGTCTTGCGGAAGGTCAGCTGGATCGTGCTCGAGGGCGGCCTCGTGCTGCTCGGGGTGGGTGTCCTCGGGTTCCTGGCGGGTCCCGTGTGGATCCCCGCGGTTGCACTGATCGCATTTGCGGTCACGCTCATCTCTTTCGGAGGCGGAATCGTCGACGTGGTCGAGGTGCCCGCGTTCGTCGGGAACATCTTCTCGTACCTTCGTCTCGGGGTCCTCGGGGTTGCGGAATCCGTGCTGGGCCTTGCGTTGAACACGATCGTCACGGAGGGGCTCCTGCAGCAGGGCATCCTCGGCTGGGTGATTGGCGGTGCGGTCTTCGTCGTGGGCCACGGGTTCGTGATGGCTCTCCTGCTCCTCACGGTCAGCATCCACTCGCTCCGGCTGCACTACGTCGAGTTCTACACGAAGTTCTATCGGCTCGACGAGCTTGGCCAGGCCCGGCCGTTCGAGTCGGTGACAAGGGCGCGGGCGGGAGCGAGGGAGGCTTGAGACGCCGAAGCTCCCACGACAAGTCTACGCTGGGCGTGTCGCCCTCGTCGCGGGTCTCTTCGGCTCGGACGAGGGCTCGGACGAGGATAGGATACTATGTATTGTCATGGCGGAACGGAGATGGTCGTCGGCGCCCACACCCGCGTGATTCTATGAACGACCCGACCGAAATGCTCCGGTCGGAGCACGTGGCGATCGAAGGGCTCTTGACCGTCCTCGATGCGATGGCCAAGCGACTGGCGGCGAATGAGCCCGTGCCTCGCGAGGACCTGCTCGACGCGATGACGGTCATCGTCGAGTTCACGGACCGGTGCCATCAGGTCAAGGAGGAGGACCTCGTGTTCCCCGCACTGTCGAGCGCCTCTCCGATGGCGGGGGCGGACATGGCGCGGCGTCTGACGAACGAGCATCGCGCCCTCCGGCGGCTCGCCGCCTCCATGCGCGATCTCCTTCCGCGGGCGAGTTCGACGAAGACCGCGCGGGCGCAGTTCGGGAAGGATCTCAGGACCTACACGAGGCTCCTGCGGGAGCACATCCGGATTGAGGATGAGACGCTCTTGCCGGAGTTCGATCGCACCGTCGGGGCGGCGGAGCGGACGAGGATCGCCCGGGAGTTCGACCGTCTGGAGCGCGAGGACGTCGGCTGGGGCCTCCACGAAGCCTACGCCGCGATTATCGACCGCCTGGCCGAGACCTACCGGACGCCGAGTCGGGATTCGCGCCCCGCTCCCGTTGCGGTCACTCCGCAATGACCAAGGTGACCATTCCGGCATCCGCGTGGAATACGAGGTGACAGTGGATGAGCCAGATCCCCGGATTCGCGAGCTTCACCTTGGCGGTGGCGACCGAACCGGGGCCGAGCGCGATGACGTCTCCTTCCGCGGGTTGGCCATTCACATAGACCGGGTTGCCACCGTGCATGTGCCATGAGTGGTACTCGTTCCCGATCCCGACGAGGTAGAACGTGAGTTCTTGGTTCACCGGGACGACGCGAACGCCCGCGTCCTTGAGCGTTTGCAGTGCACCTGCGTATCCCTGCGCGTTGACAAGGTCCCGGAGCGCATGCTCGGACGCCTGCCCTCCATTGATGACGTACGCAAGGCCGGGGTCGGTGGGTGCCTCCGCGAAGAACTGGACGAACTCGTACGTCGGGTCCGGAGGCCATTGGTCCGCGGGGTACACGATGATCGCTCCGTAGAGTCCCTTGAGGATGTGATAGCTGATCGTTGCGCCGTCGCTCGAATGGCAGTGGTAGTAGAACAACCCGGGTCGGGTCGCCTCATATGTATACGTGTACGTCTCGCCCGGCGACGGCATGGAGTCCGGGTAGGCCTGGGAGCCGTCGCTCTCGATGGCGTAGCGCAACCCATGTGCGTGGACGCTATGGATGCGATCCATGTTGTTCGTGAGGTGAATCCGGACGAGGTCGCCCACCCGGACGCGCAACGTGGGTCCGGGGACCGTGCCGTTGTACGTCCACGCGTCCCATATGACGCCCCCTTCGAGCTGGATTTGCGCCCCCTGCGCCGACAGCCAGAACTCCCGCACGGATTGGGCCGCAGTCCTGGGCGCTCCGGGGAACATGACTGCGATGCCGAGGAGGAAGGCGAGGACGACGGCGACCACAACTACCGGCCACTTGGAAAGCACCGCCTGGGGTTGCATGAGGATACCTGAGCCCCGTCGTCCCCTGACGCGGGAAAGCTGTTCAGTACGTACTTCGCGTAAGTATACGTTCTCCACGGGCAGCCTGGGAACGGCCGTTGGGCCTCGGGCCTTGTCGGAATCGTGAACCCTACGGGTTGAAGATCGGTGGGTTGGGGGGTCCGACGACCCTGAGGATGCCGAGGGAGCCCTTGTTGATCGTGCGGACGAGCGCGTGGTCCACGAGGAGGTAGTCGCCCGGGACCTCGACCTTGAAGTCTACGATCGCCGCGCCCCCCGGTGGGACGAGGATCGTCTGGACCATCTGCTGCGGCGGGGACAGGACATCCCCGAGGGAGTACACGCGGTCGAACATCTCGCCGATGACGTGGAAGGACGAGATGAGGTTCGGTCCGCCCACACCGAAGAAGATGCGGACGGTGTCATTGACATTCGCCCGAAGCGACTCGTCGTTGGTCAGGGCCGCGAACTTCCCGTTGAATACGACGTACGTCGGATCCTCCGCGAGAAGCCTCGCGTCGTCGTGCTCCTGGTGGCCCTGCGTGCCCGCGGCCCACTTCGTGTACAGGTCCCCCTGAACGACATAGAACTCGCGGATTGGACGCCCGTCGGCGACCGCGGGCAGGCCGCCGTCAGGCTCGACGAGGATGAGGCCGTACATGCCCATCGCGATGTGCGACGGGATGTGATCGCTTGCGCAGTGATAGATGTACAGCCCCGGGGAAATCGCCTTGAATCTGAAGTCCGTCTCCTCCCCCGGGACCGCCTCGCTTGCGGCTTTGCCGCCGCCCGGCCCCGTCACCGCATGGAAGTCCACGGAGTGGAGTTGCGTGCTCGCGGCGGCGTTCTTGAAGTGGACGACGACCGTGTCGTTGACAAGGATGCGGAAGAACGGCCCCGGGACCGTCGCGTTGAACGTCCAATACACGAACGTCGTCCCGGGCTCGATCTCCGCGACGACCTCCCTCGCCTCCAAGTACAGGTCGACGATTGTCGGCGTCGTCCGGGTGAGCGGCGGCGGCAGGTGCGTCGCATTTTTCGCGATGTTCGAGACGTCCACTGGCCTCGCCGGCCCCGGCCCGGCCGACGACGCCCCCACGATGAACTGGCCCTCCATCGTCGCCCGGTGTCCGGGGATTGTGCAATAATAGGCGAAGGTCCCCTCGCGATCGGCGACAAAGGTGACCGAGCCTCGAGCGTTGAGCGTGGTCAGCCCGGTGATGTGCTTCAGGTAGCCCTCGAGCCAGAAGTCGTGCTCGAACGCCTGGCCGTTCGTCACGGTGATTGTGACGCGGTCGCTCAGGTTGACGCGCAAGGTGGGGTTCGTGATTCCCTGAATCGATCCCGCGTTCCCCACGAAGCCCGTGAAGGCGGCGGTCAAGGAGAACGATACTTCGTTGCCGCCGTCGGGCGGCGTGACGGGCGACGTTCCGCGGAGCGAGTACCCGGCGAAGAGCGAGCCGGCCCCGAGGAGAATCCCCACCGCCAGCGCCGCGATGAGGGTGCGCCCGCTGACCCCCGGCCGCATCATCCTCGGAGGCGGATAGTCCGCGGAGGTTCGCAGCTTACGTCCGTTCGGGAATTCGATGCCCACTTGGTTCGGGTCACGCAGTACGCCCGCCATGCCGACTCACCGTGCGGGCTCGATGCACCCGCTTTGGATATTTGTAGGTATGCTCGATGCGTATCTTCCAGGGTCGTCCTATCCGAACCCGAACGTCTCGCGGTCCGCCTCGAGCGCGCGGTTCATCGTGAGCTGTGCGATCGTCGCGTACTGCCGCACGACCTGGCCGATCGGCCGGACGACCTCGCCGACGAGCAGACAGCTCGCGCACACGTCGATGCCCCGGTCGCAATGCTGGGAGGGCGCCTGGACGCGGAGCGCGTCCACCTGCGCGCTCACGGAGGGTCCGAGGTCGAGCGACGCGTTCGCATCGGAGAGGCTCGTGGAGAAGAACGCGGTGAGCGTGGCCTCCGAAAGGCTGGCCATCGAGGTGTCGAGCTTGCCCGCGATTTCCGCGAACGGCGCCGTGGGCCGGAACCCCATCTGTTCGAGCGCCTCGACGCCGTGGGCCACCTCGCCCCACAAATCCGCCACGGTTTCCAACGTGATGGCGACCACGCGGTCTCCCAGGAGGTGTCGGGGCTCCGTCACGCCGATCCGCGCCGCCACGGTCCGGTCGCGCGCCGCGAGCAGGAGCTGCCGGGTCGCGAGCCAGTAGAGCCGGTCCGCCTCGTCCTCCAGGCGGTGGACCTCGGCGACCTCGTGGCCTCCGTGCCCCCGGAGGGGCTGGAGGCTCATGTGCCCCATCCGCGTCGTGAGGTAGTGCAGCCGACGGAGCAGGCCGTCGATCGGGAACCGCGTCGGCTCGGCGAAGTTCTCGATGAGGACGAACTTCGGCCCCTGGTTCACAATCGTGAGGCCCGTCAGGGATCGCGTCGCCTCCTGCACCTCGCGCAGGTGCTCCGGGGACAGCCCGGTCCGCGACTTCACGCGAATCGAGTTGCGGCCGACGACGTAGGAGCCCACGAGGAGCCGCCGGAGCGCTCCCGGTCGACTGCACGTGTCCGCGTCGAGGGCGCACTCGTCCTTCGCGGGGGGCGTCGGGCTCTCCCCCGCCCTGATCCGTAACGTCCCGTCGTCCTCTTTGACTATGAGGATCGTGCTGCCGGGTTCGACGCCTGCTCCCTTCGCCCAGTCCTTCGGGAGGGAGACGCCCAAGCTCGAATACCCAAGCCGCTGGACCTTGCGTGGCTCCGTTTCCATGGTGCATACATGTACGTACGGACCAAGGTCATTGCGTACGTTTTCTATGCTATTACGCCGTCATATCGAGGTTTTGCGCTGGCGCACGCCCGTAGTACGTATTATGGGTCCTCGCACCCAGAATACCAAGCCATCGTTCATGGCTCCGGCACGCGTCTCGTGTCGCGGAGGCACAGGCAATCGCCACAGCGTCCTCGGAATCCCTCCGAACCCCGGAGAGCGCGACCAAGGGATTCGGAGAGCTCGAGGCGGAAGTGATCAAGGCGGGTCGCTGCACGGAGTGCCGAGCGTGCGTGGACCTGTGCGCCGCGGACGGTCCCGAGGCGCTCTCGCTCGACCTGGGGGCATTCCGTTTCGACTCGGAGATGTGCACGGGGTGCGGCCTCTGCTATGCCGTCTGCCCCGAGGCCCCGTGGGCCTGGGAGGACCTGCAGGACCGGTACGACGCCCACGAGGGAACGATCGGTCACGCGCCGCACGTGACAAGCGCCATGACGCGGAGCGCGATCATCAAGGAACGGAGCGAGGACGGCGGCGTGGCGTCGTCCCTGCTGTGGTACTTGCTCGACTCGGGGGAGATCGACCGCGCGGTCCTCTCGAAGGGCGACAGCCGTCTCGGCCCCAGCATGTTCGTGGCGCGCACTCGGGAGGAGGTCTTGGAGGCGACAGGCCTCCGTCTGGGCCGCGGCGCTTCGATGGCCACGAACGTCGGGGTCGTCGTGAGCTTGGACACGATCGCACACCTCCGCAGGATGCACAAGGAGGATCCCGCTGGCGAGGACCGACTCGCGATCGTCGGAACCCCCTGCCAGACGTATACGGTCCGCCGAATGCAGCAGGTCGCGGTCTCCCCCGCACCGCGGATCAACACGGTCCTCGGCCTGTTCTGCTACGAGGCGCTCCCGCTGCAAACGGTCCAGTGGCAGCGGTTCGAAGAGGCGACCGGGCTTCGCGTCGGAGACGTCGAGAGGTTCCAGTTGCGCGAGCAGCTCATCCTCACGATGCGGGACGGGCGCACGAAGCGGATTGACCTCGACACCGCGTCGCTCCTCGCGGGGCCGAACTGCCTGCGCTGCGCGGACTTCGCCTGCCGCTTCGCCGACCTCTCCCTCGGCGGGGTCGGATCGAGCCCCGGGTTCACGACGGTGGTCGTGAGGACGGAGCGTGGGCGAAGGGTGTTCGAGGGCGCCCTGGCGGCCGGATACATCACGGAGTGGACCTCCCTGTTCCCCGAGGGTAGTCCGGGAGAAGCAGAAGGGCGGATTCGCGCCCGACTTGAGGAGCAGACTCTGAGGAAAGTCGAACTCGCGCAAAGGCACAAGTCGCAGGCGAAGGCCTGACGGGGCGCCGGCGGCGCGCGTGGGCACCGTACTTGCGGAACGGTTCAATATAGGGGATGCAAGGAGGACGTCGTGCCGGAGCTGCGCACGCTCGACGCCTCGTTCCCGACGCGCAAGCGCTTGTGCTACCTCGTCGAGGGGTTGCGCGGCGTCGTCGAGGTGCGTCGGCCCGAGGACATTCCGGCGGCACGTCGGTTCGCGGTGGAGTGCAACCTCCCGCACGAAGAGACGCTCGTCGCCGGGCGCGGCCTCGTGCTCGTCGTGACGCGCCGCGAGAGAGACCTCGCGGAAGCGCTGCAGCTCCGGCACGAGTGGAACGAACTCACACGGGATCCCGAGGAGGTCGGACGCGACCTCGCCCGCCTCCAGTTCCGCGCGCCCGACAACGCAATCGAGTCGTTCGGCCACGTGCCGGCTGCGCACATCATCCACGATGGCCGCCACTCTCAAGAGATCCTCGACTTCCAGCCCTGTGGCATGACGGAGCCGCAGGTCCGCAAAGCGATGGTCCGCCGCCTCCGAGCCCTGGGCAAGCACGGGCTCCTCTGAGGTCTGCGGCGGCCTCGCACGACGCTCCGTTTCTCGATTTGACTGGGGCGTTCACACCGCCTCGCACGTTCCGCGAACAAGGTTTATTACGGCACTATGGGTAGGGGCGCGCGTTGGTCGCGATCGACCCTGACTTCCAGCAGAAACGTCAGGTCGTCGACAAGCACTTCGAGCACGACGTCTGGGGGCCCCTCGAGCTGCCCGAAGTCACGGGGATCCACGGCACGCACGTGGCCGTCGACTTCGACATCTGCATCGGGGACGGCTCGTGCATCGAGGTGTGCCCCGTCGAAGTGTTCGAGTGGTTCGACACCCCGGGAACGAACCCCCACAAGGTACATCCCGACCTCCCGCCGATGATCAAAGAGGCGAAGGCGGACCCGATCCGCGAGGTGGACTGCATCGACTGCATGGCGTGCGAGACCGCGTGCCCCGTCCTGGCAATCAAGATCACGACGGGCTGAGCGCTCTGCGCAACGAATGAGCGTAAGTCGGATTCACCGGAACCGGTCGCTTAGGTCCGCCGCCTTGGCGGTGCACGGCGGGCCCTCCGCGTACCAGAGGCGGTTGCGCCCCCAGCCCGCCTCGCTGAGTGCGATGGTCGTCTGAGACCGCGTCCCCATCTTGTTCCCGTGATGGCAGATCGCCCGTCCGCCCGCGTCCGTGTGGTCCGCGAGCGCACGGCGCATCGCCGCCACTGCGGTGTCGAGGGAATCGAAGGAGGTGGATCCCAACAATTCGATGACCCAGAGTGCGCGGGGGTCGCCCGCGTTCAGTCCCGCGTTCGTGAGGACGTTGAGCCCTCTCATCCCGTGGACCGTCCAAGTGCTTCCCTCGTGGCCCGTGCACGCGATACGATTTCTGTCGGCGAGGAAAAGGTTGAACGGATTGTAGGACGCCGCGGTCTCCGCAGCCTCCGAGGCGAACATCGCGGCCTCCGTCACGTTGCGCCTCGCCAGCGACTCCAGGCAGAGCAGGCCGCGGGACCGTGCCTGTGGGTCCGGTGGCCCCGCGAATCGGTTGGACACCGCCGCCACGAGGCCCTCGGCGTTCACGCCGATCCACGTCCCGTCCGCCCTTTCGTCCCGAGGACATACGATCCTCCTTGCGCCCTCTCGGAGTTCTGGCGGGAGGGAGGGGCGGTCGTAGAACTCGTCTCGGTTCATCGCGACCACCAGCGGGTACCCGGGGACTGTGCCGAGCATCGCGATCAGGGTGCACATTCAGAGGCCGCCGAGCTTCTGGGGCTTCGGCCCGCCACGGAGAGCGGTCGCCCGGAGCGCCGCCACGCGAGCGACGTCGGGGCGCCCCGCTTTCGTCGCCGCTTCTTCCGCGAGATCGTAGGACTCGAGCGCGGCGTGCCTCAGGCTGGCGTCGTCGGACTCCACGGCCTGCTCGTTCATCGCCTCCGCGGTGTCGAAGAGGTACTTGGCGGCGGTGATCCAGTCCCCATGGGCGCGGAAGAACAGGGCGCCGAACAACCCCTCGTGCGTCAACCCCTCCGGGCCCGCCTTCCAGTTCTCCGCGAGGATGTGGCGGTATTCATCCGCCGCCCCCTTCAACTCTTCCGGGCGAGCCGCCAGGTCCTGCACCGCGTTTCGTGCTTCCACGAGCGCGTAGTACCGCCGCTCCTCCTTCGGCATGACGTCGTCCCCCAGCGCCATGTAGCCCTGCGCGGCCTTTCGCCGCCACGGGGCGGCATCCGCGAGATGGCCTAGCTTTTCGTGGCATCGGGCGAGCGCCTGGCAGATGCCGATCCGGTCGAGCGCCGAGCCCTGCTCCGCGAGCCCCTCGTACTCCCGGATCGCCCGCGCGAAGTCCGCCCGGACCTCCGCCTCGAGGGCGGCGGGAAGAGAGGACATGCGCAGCTCATCGCATGCCTCCGGAAAAGCCTACGCCGCGGCCTCGATGGCCGCCTTCCACCGCTCGGACATCTGGTCGAGCTCGCGGTCGAACCTTCGCCGCATGAGCACACCGAGGACGAAGCCCTCGAGCCCGCGGAGCCGGATGTGGAACTGGACCCGCGTGCCCTCCGCGGCCCGTTGAAACGTCCACGTCTCCAAGCTGCCCTTCCCCGCCCCCTCGATGATCTCACCCTCGACGCGGTCGGGGGGGAACAGGCGCTGCTTCGTCGTGTAGGCGAGCCGCCGTCCCGCCCACTTCTCCTCGCAGTACGTGGTCCGCTCGTTCCCGTTCTGCTCCACGACCTTGTAGGTCAGGAACTTCTCCGGGTACAGCTTCGGAAACCGTTCGCCCGCCTCAAGCCACCCCTGGAACACCCGCTCCGGGGGGGCGCGCACCACCATGGACACCGTTCGCGACGTCATGTTGTCACCGGTCCAACAATCCGCGTGGCGGCATCGAGCCTTGTGGGCGCGGGGGACCGCGAAGGAGACAACTCCGCGGACGCCTTGTCCGTTCCGTGGTGCGGCATCCCTTGTGGAGGACACTACCGGCTCGACGCGCGGATCCGTTCGTCGATGGCCTCGTCGAGCCACGACCAGTTCTCGCGCGCGTCGCGGAAGAGGAGCGCGCGGGCGCCAGCCACCCCCTGCACCTTCGCGGTTGCCTTGCGGAGCGCCTCCACCTCCCCCATCGAACGGGCGGCGAGCAGGAACGCGTGGCTCCCAAGCTGGGGGACCTCCGTTCGGTCCACGGCGACCATGTGGTCGCGGAGCGCCGCCTCCACCGCCACGAGGCTCGATGGCCCCGCATCCGGGGCGAACCGCACGGCCAAGCTGAACATCAGGATCCCTTCCGCCCGCGAGGGGTCGAGGAGTGGGATCACGAAGATGCTGCCCTCCTGCGCCATTCGGTCGAGGCGCCGCTTGACGGTCTTTTCACTCACGCGGGCATCGCGGGCGACCTCGCGAACGGGGCGGCGGGCGTCCTCGCGAAGGGCCTTGATGATCCTCCAGTCGAGGCCCGCGAGCGGCCGGTCCACGCGCGGCATGTCCACATCGTAGAACTTCTGGGCCTCGCCCTTCCCGATGAGGCTCTCGAGGAGCCGCAGTTTGCGCGCGAGGTCTGCTGGGCTGCGATAGTGGACGTTGATGCAGAGGAGGCCGCCGACGAAGGCGCAACATCCGACAACGCCCTCGACGGGCTCAATCTTGTCGATTGCCGCGTCGACAAGGTCCTCGTCGCGAATCTCGAGGTAGAACCAGGTCGCCGCGAGGCCCAGGTGGCGGTAGTTCGGGAACAGCTCGTAGCCGCCGATGATTCCCGACTGTTCCATGCGCGCGATCCGGTCCCTCACCCGTTCCGTCGAGGTCTTGATTCGTTTCGCGATGTGCGACGCCTTCAGGGTCTCCAGGGCGCGTGGCTCCTTTCCGTAGGGCTGGATCCCCATGCACCGCAGGATCCGGATGTCGAGGGCGTCCACCATAGGCGAATGCGATTCCGGTCAAAATGCTTTCCGGGTGCGCGTGCTCGGACGGTCACAGCTCCGCCCACTTCCCGTGGCCTTCCCAGACGCGCACGCGGAACGGGAAGCTCATCTTCTCCTTGAGCCGCCCGTGGATCAGCTCGCAGATGTTCTCGACGGTCGGGTACTTCAGGAACGTGTTCCAGTCCTTGTGGTCGTACTCCGCCAAGACGTCGTGCACCGCCTTCTTGAGGTCAGAGAAGTCGATGAGCATTCCCCCGCCGTGGTCTCCCTCGACGTTCACGTCGACCTGGTACGTGTGCCCGTGGAGCTGCCCGCACTTCGGGTGCCCGGGCAGGTGGTGCGCGCAGTCGATGTACTCCGTGATCCCGAGGCGCATTGGCCCGCCGAACGGGCCCGAGCGATAAATCCTTTCTCACAGGGGCGTGACGACGAGGAACCTCAACGGCTCCTTCCCCGTCTGCACGAACCGGTGGTCCTCCCCTGCGCCGACGAGGACCACGTCTCCGGGGGCGAGGGCGATCTTTCCATCCACGGCTTCGAGGCGGCCGCGCCCCCCCTCGACGAATAGCTGGTGCTCCCAGTCGTGGCGGTGCATCGCCGTCGATCCACCCTTCCCGATGATGATCTCGTGCATCGAGGTCGTGAGCGCGCCGTCCTCGCCGCCAATCAGCGTGCGGATCTTCGTTCCGACCGCGCCGATCTCGTTGAACCGCTCGACGCGCACCTTGTTGAGTTTCGTTTTGTGCAAGGCAGCCGCGTCGATGGCCGCCCCCGCTAAAAACCTATCTTTGGCAGCAGTAAGCCTCAAGTCCGCGTCGGTCGTTCCCAGCGCGTTGTTCGTCCTTCCGTTCGTCGACGAGGGGCTCGGCAATGCGACGCACATGTTCGGCTCGCAGGAGTCGAAGGTGGCGGCGATCGTGGACCCCCTCCGGGACGTGGACCAGTACCTGGCGGCGGCGGAGCGCTACGGCTTCCGGATCCAGTACGCGATGGACACGCACCTGCACAACGACTTCGTCTCCGGGGCGCGCGAACTCGCCGCCAAGGCGGGAGCGAAGGTGATCGCGAGCGCGGACGCCGGCCTCGGGTACGACCACACGCCCCTCCGCGGCGGCGAGTCCGTGGACCTCGCGGAGCTTTCGATCACCGCGATCGCGACGCCGGGACACACGCCGGAGCACGTCGCGTACGCCGTCTCTCAGGACGGCCGGCCGTCCGCGCTATTCAGCGGGGGCGCGCTGATCGTTGGCGGCGCGGCGCGCACGGACCTCCTCGGGAAGGAGAACAGCGTCCCCCTCGCGAGACAGCTGTATCACTCGATCCACGACCAGCTCCTGAAGCTGCCCGACGGCGTGAGCGTCTTCCCCACACATGGGGCCGGTTCCTTCTGCGCGGCGCCCGCGACGCGGGAACGGCAGACGACGATCGGGCGGGAGCGCGCCACGAACCCGCTCGTGCGGGCGGCGTCGGAGGAGGAGTTCGTGCGCCGAGCGCTCGAAGGCCTCCCCTCCTATCCCGTGTACTTCGGCTCGCTGCGACCCGTGAACCAGCAAGGCCCGGTCCTCCTTGGAGGTGTCCCGAAGCTCAAGCCGCTGCCGCCAATGCGCGTGCGGGAGCTGGCAGCGGAAGGCGTTTCCGTCCTAGATGTGCGACCGCCGCCGCTATTCCTGCGAAGTCACGTCCCAGGGGCTTACGGCATCTGGGCGAACGCCCCCCTGACCACATGGGCCGGTTGGCTCATCCCCGTCGGCACACCGCTCGTCCTCGTCGCCCACGGCCCGCGCGACCTCGAGTTGGCGGTGCGCCAGCTCATCCGTATCGGGTTCGACGAACTGCGCGGATTCTTGGACGGAGGCATGGCGGCGTGGGAGGCGGCGGGCCTTCCGGTCGAGCGCGTCCCCCTCGTCGCGCCCTGGGACCTCGCCCCCAGACTCAAGAGGCCCGACGCCCCGATCGTCCTCGACGTTCGTCAGGACGACGAGTGGGCGGACGGACACATCCCAGGGGCCGTGCACGTCGAGAACGGGCGACTGCCTTGGGACGACCTCCCGCTCCCGAAGGACCGGCCAATCGTCGTGCACTGCCACACGGGGAACCGCTCGACCTCGGGGATCTCCGTCCTGCTGCGACGCGGCTACAAGGATGTCGCGATCCTCGACGGCGGCTACGCGGGTTGGTCGTCTCATGGGTTCCCCGTCGAGTGATCAAAGGTTTGCCTGCGCGCCGAGCTCGCGCAGCTTCTGGCGGACGTGCTCCACGTGGCCCCTGGGGTCGACCTCCGAGCGATGCACATCACGGATCTTCCCGTCCCCGTCGATGAGGTACGTGACCCTCTTCGCGTATCCGAGGAGGCCCAGCGCTCGATAGTTCCGCGTGATCGCCTTGTCGGGATCTGCGACGATGCGGAAGTTCAGCCCGTGATGCGCGGCGAATCGACGGTGCGATTCCCGGTCCTGCGTGGAGACGCCGACGACCTCCGCGCCGAGCCCGCGCAGCAGCTCCATGGTGTCCCGAAACGTGCACGCCTCTGCGGTGCAGCCGAGGGTCTCGTCCTTGGGGTAGAAGTACAGGATGACCCAACGGCCGCGAAGCGAGGACAGTCGGAACCGCCCGCCTTCCTGATCCTCGCCTTCGAAGTCCGGGGCCAAGCCTCCGACGTCGAGCACGTCCTCACCCGACCTCGAACTCCAACACGGTCAACCCCACGGAGCCGAAGACGTGCTCGTTCGAGACGAGCTTGGGCCCGAAGCTCGGCCCCAGCGCACCCACCATCGTGAAGAGCGGGGCGAGGTCCCCCTCCGGCGCGACGGCGGCCCACTTCTCCGGGTCGAAGCCCGCCAGTTCCTCGTACCTCCGCGCGAGGATCGCGTCGACGATCTCCTTCTCGATCGCCTCGCCTTCCGGCCACGGCTTCGGTGCGACCATGTCGATCCGGTCGAGGCGGTGCACGATCGAGCCCGTGCTCACGAAGGCGGCGCGCTTCCCCGACTTCGCGACGGCGGCGGCGATCGCCTCGCCCCAAGCGATGTGCTCCTCTGCCGGTAGCGGCGCGATGGACAGGGGGACGACGGGGATGGTCCGGCTCGGCGCGATGTGCATGAGTGTGGCCCACGCCCCGTGGTCGAGGCCCCATTCCGTCGTGGCGGCGATGTCCAAATGGCGGCGTCTCCCCTCCTCCACGAGCAAGCGAGCCAGGTCCGGATCGCCGTGGGCGTCGTACCGCACCTGATACAGCTTTGGCGGGAATCCGGAGAAGTCGTGGATGCATCGTGGCCTCGCGCTCGCCTGCACGAGAAACCCGCCGCGCGAGATCCAGTGGGGAGAGGACACGAGGATCACATCCGGCTTGATCCGGCGTTCCACGTCGAGCGCGCGCATCGCGCGGACGGTCTCGCGGCCCGCGCCGCCGAAGACCTCGGGCTCGATGAGGTTCGGTGCGTTCGGGGCGTAGAGACCGTAGGCGATCATTCTACTCGACCGCGTACGGCACGGGGTCCGGCACGCCCAGACCTCGGAACGCGTCCCTTCGCTCGAGACACGAGGCGCACCGGCCGCAATGTTTGTCCCCGTCCCAGTAGCAGGACCACGTGCGCTCGAAGGGGACGCCGAGCTTCAGGCCCATGCTCACGGCCTCCTCCTTCGGCTTCCCCGCGAGGGGGAGCTTGATCGACACTTGTGACTTGGGGTACGACCACAGGCCGAGGCGGTAGAGGGAGTTCATGTGGACGAAGAAGTCGGGGCTCGAGTCCGGGAAGGTCTCCGGGTCGATTCCGTTGTGGCCGCCGACGATGAGCGGGGTGCCGAGCGTCTCCGCGTAGTAGCCGGCGAGGGCGTAGAAGATCAGGTTCCTCGCGGGGATGTAGGGGTCCGGGGCCTTCTCGAGGAGGGGATTCCGGAGCCCTTCCTTCCTCAGGTCGTCGACTTCTCGGAGGAACGGGAGGGGGACCGTGATGAGCTCGGAGACGTTGGCGGCGGAGAGGAGGCTCCGAATCGCGCGCACCTCCGCGGTCGGGCGCGCGTGGTAGTCCACGGTCAGGGCGAGCGGATCCCATCCCTGCCGGCGGGTCCACCACAGGCATACAGCGGAGTCGAGACCGCCGCTCAGGAGGACAAGCGCCCGCACGTATCTCCCCCGCCAACCGCGGCAAGTCCCATGCGGCGGAGCCTACGAAAGAGTTCGCTATAATGTTTGGCCCCCGGATGGGCTCGTCGGCTACGCGGAGTCTTCGGCCTCGCTGAAAGGCCGCTCCTCGTCTAGGGGGAGCGGTGCGGTCGCGTAAATCGGCGTGAGTCGGTTGCGGTACTTCAGGAGTTTCCCGTGCACCGCCAAGTCGTACTGCTCCATGACCTGCCTCGTGATGGGCCCGATGTCCCCGTCTCCGACGCGACGCCCGTCGATCTCGCCCACCGCCACGATGCCCGCCCCGGTCCCGCACAGGAACACCTCGTCCGCGTGGTATAGCTCAGACCGGGGGACGCGCCGCTCCTCCACCGCCACTCCGAGATCCCGCGCGATCTCCATCACGTTCGCACGAGTGATGCCCTCGAGGATGTCCTCCGACACAGACGGCGTGATCAGCGTCTTGCGCCGGACGAGGAACAGGTTCTCCACGGAGCCCTCGCTCACGTTCCCCTCTTTCGTGAGGAAGATCGCCTCGTCGTATCCCGCGCGCGCGGCCTCCATCGCCGCCAGGAAGGAGTTCACGTAGGCCCCGCTGATCTTGGCGGCGGGCGGGATCATCGTGTTCGAGACGCGCGTCCACGAGGAGATCGCGCAGGAGATGACCTTCTTTCCCAAGTACGAGCCGAGGGGGGTCGTGAGGAGCACCCACTTCGTCCGCTGCGTCTGCGGACGGACCCGGATCGTGCCCTCGCCGAGGAACACGAGCGGTCTGATGTACGTGTCCTCGCGGAACCCGTTCGCGCGGAGCAGCTTCATCGTCATGTCCCACATCCGATCCTTCGAGGGACCCTCCCGGAGATCCAGCACGCTCATGTTCCGCACGAGCCGCTCGAGGTGCGCGTCGAGTTCCCAAACATAGAGCTCGTCCTCTTCCGGCGCGTAGTACGCGCGGATCCCCTCGAACACGCCCGTGCCGTAGTGCAGAGCGTGCGTCGAGGCGTGGACGGTCGCCTTCTCCCAGCGGACGATCTCACCATCCAGGACCGCGTATCGCGGAAGCGCCATGGTCTCGGGACATGATATCGCTCCGGACGATATGAGGGCTTCGCCACGATTACCGGACGAATGTCAATGCAGTCCCTACATCGCTGGACATTCATATCGTTTCTTCGATAGATTCCAGGACGGACGCTCGACTTCCGATCGTGGATAGTTCAGCGCCCCGTCCATCTCGGAGGGCGCTTCTCGAGAAATGCGCGGACGCCTTCCTCCTTGTCCTGCGTCGAGAAGACGATCGAGAAGAGGCTCTGCTCGAAGCGGAGGCCCTGGTCGATTGGCAGCCGCGCGGATGCCTTCACCGCCTCCTTCGCGAGGCGAACCGCCGCCGGGGACTTCTCCGCAATCTTGTTCGCGAGCTCCATCGTCCTCGAATCGAGCTGGTCGTGGGGGACGACCTCGTCGACGAGCCCGATCCGCAGGGCCTCCGTGGCGGGGATGCGGTCGCCCGTGAGGATGAGCTCCATCGCCTTCCCCATGCCAACGAGGCGGGGCAACCGCTGGCTCCCGCCGCCGCCGGGGATGATGCCGATGTTGATCTCCGGCTGCCCGAGCTGCGCCCGGTCGCTCGCAATCCGGATGTCGCACGCCATCGCGAGCTCGCACCCGCCGCCGAGGCAGTACCCGTTGATCATTGCGATGATCGGCTTGTGGAACCGGTCGACGACGTTGTACAAGGACGTGTGTCCATAGCCAGCCCACTGGTCGACCGGCGTCTTCCCCGCGAACTCGGTGATGTCGGCGCCGGCCACGAACGCCTTGTCGCCCGCGCCGGTGACGACGGCCACGCGCACGGCCTCGTCCCCCTCCAGTTCCGCAAGGGCGAGGGCGACTTCCTCTTTCATCTTCGAGTTCATCGCGTTCAGCTTGTCAGGCCGGTTGAGGAGGAGGACCGCGACGGCTCCCTTCCTCGTGACCGAAATCGTTTCGAACGCCATCCGACCCTCGTCGGAGAATCGAACGATGGTATAAGAGCGTCACCTGGGGACGGTCTGGAGATGGAGACGATCGCATCGCAGGATGTGATTCCCCGGCGGAAGATTGGGACGTGGACCCAGGTCTTGGCGGCGGGCGCCCCAGCACCTACGTCTGCCGCGAGGAGAGTGTTCGTCTCGCGAACTCTACGGCTCGCGAGCTACGGAGCCGGGCGCCCTACTTGCGGTGCAGGTAGGGGCTCGCGACGGCGACGCCGGAACCGATGAGACCGACGAAGCCACCGATCGTGCCTTCTTGGCCGCCGTAGACGATCAGGACGATCGAAACCACGACCGCGACGACCGCGCCGTTCCAGATGTTCTTCCTCGCGATCGCCCCGGCCACGACCAGGACGCCGCCGAGGACGAGGGTGAGGACAAAGGTCCCCATGGCCGGGTTCATCTGGCCGATCGGGATGCCCTCGGTCCACCGGATGGCGAACGCGACGGCGGACAGGAGGATCGCCAGGACGCCTCCCAGGATGATCAGCAGCTCGTGCGGCGGTTTCGTCGCGAGCATGGTCGCAGATATCGGCCGACTCCCCGTATCGTAACTTTGGGCCATGGTTCTCGGGCGGGCCACAGGGATGAGGGGGTTTGATACTTGCTCCCTGAGTGCGTTCTGTGAGAATCAGGGAACGGACAATGGGTCCAGCGGGGCGGGTCCGGGCCGCGACTGGGAAACTACATGTACGCCGAACTCCTTTGAACCTCACCAGCGCCATTGCGGAGGCATGGGTTTCATGTACCTGAACGCGGCGATTTCGAGAGGTCGCCGAGATCCGCGACGAAGCGTGAGGTTGCTCGTCGACACGGGCGCTTGGTATTCGATGGTTCCGAGGAGCCTCCTCCAGAGGCTCGGGGTCAAGCCTCAGTGGCGCGAAACCCTCGTCGTCGCGGACGGGCGTCCGATGGAACGGTACCTCGCGGAGGTGGTCATCCACTACCGGGGCATGAGTCGGACGACCCCCGTCGTGTTTGCCGAACGCGGTGACGCCACCGTTCTGGGCGCGTACACGCTCGAGGGCCTCACGCTGGAATACGATCCACGGACGGGTCGACTGAAACAGATGAAGGTCATCCCGATGTATGCGGGGCCCCTCGCAAGTGCGGAGACCCTCGCAATGGCAGTGTCGGCCTAGCCGCGGGCCGCCATGAAGCAGTAGTACGACCGGCCCTTCGGTTCCGGCAAGACTTCCTCAACAGTCCACCCCGTGTCCGCGCAGAGACGGAGGAGGTCGTCGGTCCCCATGAACAACAGAGGGAACCACGCACCACGTCTGCCCTTGTACACGACTCGCAGACGGACCAGCCCGGGCGGAAGGCCGCGACGCACGTTCCTCTTGATGTACGTCGCGTGTTCCTTCCTCCAGATTGCGGGCGTGCCCGTGGCGGCGACGAGTCGGCCCCCTTTTCGCGTGATTCGATGCGCCCGCCGAAGGAACCGCCTGGTGGCGGCAAGGTCCCCGCAGACGCCGAGGTTGTTGCCGAACATCACGATCGTGTCGAAACTCTCGTCGGGGAAGGAAAGGTGGCGGGCGTCCATCCTTCGCACATCTCGGACGCCTCGGAGTCGCGCGCATTCCACGGCCTCCGGCGAGATGTCGATGGCGCTCACGAGGAGTCCCTTTCGTTGCAGGTACAGGGCAACGCGCCCGGCACCGCAGCCGACGTCGAGGACGTGCCCCCTCGCAGATCGGATCGCGCGGCGCTCCGCGCCGGGCCATCGTGAGTAGGGTGCGAAGAGGGGCTTCACGTCGGAGGGATCTCGATAGCCATCGTCCCGCACGAAGGTGAAGCGGCCCGGTCCTCCCCCGAGGAACTCCAGCATCGCCTGACCGTAGAGGCGGTAGGAGTCCATCATCGCGCTACTTGCCCTTGAATATGGGCTTCCTCTTCTCGATGAACGCGCCGAAGCCTTCCTTCGCGTCGTCCGTCGCGAAGAGACGGTTCTGCAGCTCTCGCTCGAGCGAGAGGCCCTCCTTGATCGACATCTCGGACCCCTCCTGCACGGACCGCTTGATGAAACCGACTGCCTTCGCGGCATGGTTCG